>OJPS01000413.1_pt1 | contig 37939 bp, 36 predicted proteins | sample 1598551 | NCBI WGS metagenome assembly OJPS01 (sample SAMN03922488, study PRJEB24848) | human gut metagenome | isolation source: stool sample | host: Homo sapiens | place: Germany | collected 2011-05 | reverse complement strand
GCCGCAGGGGAGCCCGAGGGGGCAAGGCCCGCCTCGGATGAGATCCGGCATCGCCTTTGGCAATGCCCCCGTCACGCCTCCAGCTCCCCCGCGCCGCGGGTCACATCGTGGATCCACCTGCCGGAGCGCAGCCGCGGGAAACACAAAAAGATCTGCACGATCACATCGATCGACATGAGCGGGTACACATACCGGATGTCGAGCTTCCACACCAGCGCCGCGAGCGCCGCCAGCGGCAGGCACACGGCGTACAGCGGCCCGACATCGCACAGCATCGCATAGCGCACGTCGCCGCCGCCGCGCAGCACGCCGACGATGTTCGTCAGGCTCACGCTCGACACCGGCTGCACGAGCATCAAGATCCCCATCATATACATCGCAATGTCGCACGCTTCGCCCTCCATGTGCATCAGCGGCAGGATGTACGGCCGCAGCAGCACATTGCGCACGAGCGCGATGATGCCCATGCACACGAATCCGACGACGAGCGCCAGAGCGTCGAGCACCCACGCCTTGCGCTGCACGCTGCCGCGGTTGCCGCGGCCGATCTCCCGCCCGATGAGCACGGCGGCCGCGCCGCCCGCGGCGAACGACGCCGGGGTCATCATGCGCTGCAGATTCCCGGCGATGGTGTAGGCCGAGAGGATGGGCGTGTTGTCCGCCATATGCCCCATGATGACCGTGTAGAGCGAAAACGCGAGCGACCACAGGCACTCGTTGCACACGACGGGCAGGGCGTATTTGGCGAAGTCCTTTGCGATCACGCGGCCGGGGTGCAGCAGCGCGCGCGGCATGAGCGGCAGCCGGCGGCTGACGGCGGCATACACGCACAGCACCGCGACCTCGAACGCGCGGCTGATGAGCGTGGCGACGGCCGCGCCCGCGCAGCCGAGCATGGGCGCGCCGAGCTTGCCGTAGATGAGCACCCAGTTGAGGAAGATGTTCAGCGCGCCGGACACGGTGAGCAGCACGGCGCCGAGGCGGGGATTTTCCGTGCTGCGCTGGGCGGCGATGTACACGCCGCTGATGGCGGAGAAGAAATACGAAAAGCCGACGTAGCGCGTGTACGCCGCGCCGGGCGCGACGAGGTCGGCATTGTTGGTGAGCACGCGCATGATCTGCTCCGGGATGCAGAACGCCGTGATGGCGAGCAGGCCCGTGATCGTCGTGGACACGAACAGCGCGATGCCCATCACGCGGTTGATGGCCTCCTGATCGCCGCGGCCGTGGTACTGCGCCACGAGCACGCTCATGCCGCTCTGCACGCCGAAGATCATCAGCTGCATGACGTAAAACGGACTGTTGGCCATCGTCACGGCGGCGAGCGCCGTCTCGCCGAGCACGCCGACCATGAACGTGTCGGCCATGGACATGGAAAACGTCACAAAATTTTGCAAGATCATCGGGAGCATGAGCAAAACGGCCTCCCGGATGAAGGTTTTTTCCTCGCGGATGAGACGCATGGGGCTACCTCCTTTGCGCAGTCTGTTTATCATACCATGATTTCCCGCCGCGCGCAACCGTGCGGCCCGTTTCCGCCGCCGGTCATTGACACCCGCCGCCCTTTGCGCTAAAATAACGCTGTTGTGCCCCCGTAGCTCAGTTGGATAGAGCGGCCGCCTCCTAAGCGGCAGGCCACTGGTTCGAATCCAGCCGGGGGTGCCAGAAAAAAGGACCTTGCATATGCCAGGTCCTTTTTTGCTTTTTGTTTTATGGTATGCCCTTTGCCCAGCCCGGATCTTTGAAGATGCTGCGTCCGACGCGCTCATCGGCTGCATACCGATATCCTTTGCGCCGGACGGGCTTCCGGCAGCACTACCTGCTGGACTATGACGCCTACGACACGGTGGGCAACACGCAAAAAAGCACCCTCTCGGGTGCTTTTTTGCATGTTTGCCCCGGCTCACTCGCCGAGCTTTGCGAGCATGGCCTCGCAGACCTCGTCCATGTCGCCGACGATGCCGTAGGTGCAGTAGTTGAAGATCGCCGCCTCGGGATCGGTGTTCACGGCGACGACCACGTCCGCGTCCGAAAAGCCCGTGACGTGGTTGACCGCGCCCGACACGCCGAACGACAGCAGCAGCTTCGGCTTGACCACGGCGCCGGACTGCCCGATGACGAGCTTGAACGGCAGCACGCCGCGGTCAAACACCGGACGCGTGCAGGCGACCTTGCCGCCGAGGCGCTCGGCCAGGCGGCGGTAGCGCGGCAGGGCGTCCGCCCCCTTGATCGCGTTGCCGACGCAGACGATCACGTCCGCGTCCGCGATGTTCAGGCTCTCGTCGAGATCGTCGGCGCGGAAATCGAGAATCTCGGTGCGGATGTCCGCGACCGGGAAGTCGATGTGCTCCTCGGTGACCTCGTGCGCACGCGCGCCGCAGGGCACACACTTGAACGTGCCCGGGCGGATCGTGCCGACCTGCGGGCGCGCCACCGGAACGGTGATGACGGCCATCATCTTGCCGCCGACAGCAGGCTCAACGAACTCGATGTCCGTCGTCTTGGGATCCCAGACGAGCTCGGTCGCGTCCGAAGTGCAGCCGGTGCCGAGGCGCGCGGCGAAGCGCGGCGCAAAGTCGCGCCCGTTGATCGTGCCGCCGACCATGACCGCCGTGGGCCGGTACTTCCGGCACAGGACGGTGAAGAGGTTGGTGTACGCATCGTTATTGAAGTAGTCATAGCCCGTGCCGGTCACGTGGATGACCTTGTCCACGCCGCAGTCGAGCACGCGCTGCAGCTCGCCGTCCGAGATGCTGCCGACGATGACCGCGACGAGTTTCTCGCCGCTCGCATCGCAGAGCTTGCGCGTTTCCGAGCACAGCTCGAGCGAGACCGGCAGCACGCTGTCGCCGTCGCGCTCGATGAAGACCCACATGTCTTTGTAATCTGTCTTATTCACTGCCTGCACCTCCTCAAAGCACGTCCGCGATCCGCTCGAAGAGCCGGTCCACGTTCTTTTCCGTGCTGCCCTCGTCGATCATGCTGCCCTTCGCGCCGACCTCCGGCGGGTAGGTGCGCGGCACTTTCGTGGGCGAGCCGGGGTCGCCGATCTGCGCGGAGTCGAGCCCCGGGATGGTGGCCGCGCTGTAGACCGCAATGGGCGCGGTGCGCGAGGCCTTCCAGCGCTTCAGGTTCGGGATGCGGGGGCGGAAGTTCGCCTTCTCGACCGTGAGCAGGCAGGGATACTTCGCGCGCAGCACCTCCGTGCCGCGCTCGAGGTCGCGCTCGGCCGTGATGGTGTGCGCGGCCGTGTCCACCTCGACGATCTTCGCCGTCGAGGAGATCTGGCTCGCGCCGAAGCGCTCGGCCAGCTGCGAGCCCATCTGCCCGGTCGCGCCGTCGAGCGACTCCTTGCCGCAGAAGATGAGGTCAAACGCACCGAGCAGCTTTGCCGCGCTCGCAATGACGTAGCTCGTGGCGAGGGTGTCGGCGTTGGCAAACGCGCGGTCAGACAGCAGCACGGCGCGGTCCGCGCCCGCGGCGAGGCACTCGCGCAGCGCCTCCTTGGCCATGTCCGGCCCCATCGTGATGACGGTGACCGTGCCGCCGTGCGCCTCCTTGACGCGTACGGCCGCCTCAAGCGCGTTGGCGTCCAGCGGATTGAGGATCGCCGGCACGCCCGCGCGGATCAGGCTGCCCGTGACGGGGTCCATCTTCACGAGGTTGATGTCGGGCACCTGCTTGACGCAAACAAGAATATTCAGCATGCTTCAGCCCTCCTCCACATTGGTGCAGACCTTGCCGGGGTTGAGGATGCCCTTGGGGTCAAACACCTGCTTGATCGCCTGCATGAGCCCGAACGCCGTCTCGCCGGCGGACTCCACCAGGTACTGCTTCTTTGCGTGGCCGATGGCGTGCTCGCCGGAGACCTGCCCGCCGAACTCGATGCACTTGGCATAGCATTTGTCCATGACGGCCTTGCTGCGGCGCTTGAACTCGTCGAGCGCCATGTCGTTGGCGCAGCAGTAGATGTGCAGGTTGCCGTCGCCCGCGTGGCCGAAGTTGCGGATGGTGATGCCCTCCGCCTTGCCGGTGGCGCGGGTGTAGACGAGAAACTCCGCGATGCGGTCGACCGGCACGACGACGTCCATCTCGTCGAGCAGCTTCGTGTCCGCCTCGATGACGGTCAGGAACGCGCTGCGCGCGGCCCAGACGTCCTTTTTCAAGCCGTCGGTCCAGACGACGAGCGTGTCGTACGCGCCGCACTGCTCGGCAAGCGCGCCGAGGCGGTCCATCTTCGCGGTCAGTTCGGCCTCGCTGTCGCCGACGAGGGTGACGAGGATGTACGCGCCCGCCTCTTTGCCGTCCACGACCGTGGGGAAGATGGTGTTGCCGGTGAATGCCGCCGAGGAATCGACGATGTCGCGCTCCATGAACTCGATCGACTGCGGGTCGAGGTTGGCCAGCTTGATCTTCGGCACGGAGGCGATGGCGGTCTCCACGTCGGCAAACGGGAGGATGAGGCTCACGTTCATTTCCGGCTTCGGGATGAGCTTGAGCGTCAGCTCCGTGATGACGCCAAGCGTGCCCTCCGAGCCGATCATCAGGTGCAGCAGGCTGTAGCCGGAGCTGGTCTTGCACACGGTCTTGCCGAGCTCCATGACTCTGCCGTCGGGCAGCACCACAGTCATGGCCAGCACATAGTCGCGCGTGACGCCGTACTTCACGGCGCGCATGCCGCCCGCGTTCGTGGACACGTTGCCGCCCACGGTCGCGGTCTTTTCGCCCGGGTCGGGCGGGTACATCAGGCCGTGCGTGAGCGCGTCGGCCGCGAGGTCGCACAGCAGCACGCCGGGCTGGATGTGCACGACGAGGTTGTTCATGTCATAGGAGAGGATCTTGTTCATGCGCGTCGTGCACAGCACCACGCCGCCGCACAGCGGCACGCATCCACCGACGAGGCCCGTGCCCGCGCCGCGCGGCGTGACGGGGATGTTGTTGTCATAGCACACGCGCAGAATTGCGGACACTTCCTCGGTGCTCTCGGCCTCGCAGACCACCTCGGGGTAATACTTGCCGTAAATGGGCATTTCGTCGTGGCTGAAGTCGTCCTTCACCGCGTCGCCTGCGAAAAAGCGCTTCGCGCCCACGATGGCCTGAAGCTGCGCGGCGATCTCCGGCGTGACCTGATTGTATTTCGTCATTTCTGACCTCCTTATGGATTTTCAGCATAACGGATCGTTCCCGCTGCGGCCGCAGCCGCAAAGCAGGAGAGTCATTATAGCATAAAGCCGGTGGATATTGTCAAGCGGCGCCGGGTTTTCCCGCAAAACTGTCCGGCAAAACGCAACTTCCGGGTCAAAAACTGTCACCCGGCGCAAGGTTTCCGGCGCTTTCCCCGCCGCGGCGGATGCCGGGGACCGGCGGGCCGCGGCGCCGCTCCCCCGCTCCCCCGCTCCCCCGCCCGGCCGAGCGCGCGCCGTCTCGACGGTGAAAAAGCGGTCGACGAGCTGGTTTGCCTGTACGCAGCTGAGGTTTGGCGCATGATTGGCGAACGTGACCGCGCCGTCCGGCGTCAGCGTGACGGTCAGGTCGCCGGCGGAATATTTGGCGGCGTTGCTCAGGATGTTGTCAAACACGCGCCGCAGCGCGCAAGAGAGCTTCCGGCGTGATCCTCAAACGGCAAGCCGTCTGTACAAAAAACCAGCGCCCATTGCATTCGCAATGGGCGCTGCCGCTTTTTGGGGTGATTTTCTGTGTCTTGCTCAGGCCTGCGTGTCGCCGCGGTAGAGCATGCACACGATCTGGCCGCGCGTGCATGCGTCGTCCGGGCTGAAGGTGGTGGCGCTCGTGCCGACGGTCACGCCGTTGGCTGCCGCCCATGCAACAGCATCGGCGTAGTAGGCGTCTGCCGCCACATCCGCGAAGCTCACCGTGTCGCTCACGGCCGGTGCGCCGGCTGCGTTATACAGCAGCGTGACGGCCTGTGCGCGCGTGCATGTGTCGTTCGGGCTGAAGGTGGTGGCGCTCGTGCCGGCGGTCACGCCGTTGGCTGCCGCCCACTTCACCGCGTCGGTATAGTAGGCATCCTCGGCCACATCCGTGAACGGAAGCGCCGTGCCGGACACATCCGGCTCACCGGCCAGACGGTACAGGAAGGTGACAACCTCGGCACGGGTGCAGGTGCTGGCGGGGGCAAAGGTGGTCTCGGTCACGCCGACCGTGATCTGCGGGGCGCTGAAGTAGGCCCACTTCACAGCGGCGTAGAGCTCGGTGTCTGCGGGGACGTCCGTGAACGGAAGCGCCGGAACGGCCGGGATCTTATCAACGGGGATCTCCGCGCTGACGGAAGCGTTTTCGAGCGTGATCTGGTAGTCCTGGCTGTAGTTGGCCTTGCCCGGCTCATAGGTGTAGATCACGAGTGCGAGCTTGTGGCCTTCCTTGACGGTGTAGAGGTTCGGCTGCAGGTAGATGGTGTAGTCGTGGTTCTCGCCGACCTTGAGGGCGACCTTCGTGCCGGCGGAGGCGGAGTCATAGCCAGCGCCGGGGTTGCAGAGGTCCATCCAGCCGCGCGCAATGATCTTGTAGCTGACGTCGGTGGCGTTGAGCTCGGCGTAGTCATAGTTGTTCAGGCCGCCGCCCATCCACGCGCCGCCGGCGGTGATGGTCTTGGGCACATAGCTGCCCTGCGTGTTGTAGGCCGGGAACGTCGTGCCCTCGGGCGCGATGTCGACGAGCATGGCGCTGACCATGAGCGCGTCGCGGTCGATCAGATCGGCGCCGTCCGGCAGGGACACGGTCACAGCGCCGTCAGCGCTCGCCGCGCCAACGTAGTTGTCGTGGTCAAGGGCGTTCGTCTCTTCGCCGACATAGTTGTCGTGGTCGACGGTGCCGCGCGGGCTGGTCGTCTCCGGCGCGTCATAGTTATCAGCGCTGGCGGTGAAGCTCACGGCCACGCTGCCCTTGATGACGGTGTCGGCGTCGACATCCATGGTGTACATGGCGCTCACGTCGGTGGAGCCGGCGGTCAGCGCGTCACGCCAGTTTCTGCGGTTGATGCCCTGCGTGGCGTAGTCGCTGTTGATGGTGGTCGTGCCGGTGTCGTCGGCGTTGGAGAGGGCAATGCTCTCGTCGGTCGTCCAGCTGTCATAGGTGTTCCAGACGGAGGCGTCGACATTGCTCTGCGCGGTGACGGCGGCCATGTTCTCGGCGCCGTTTTCCACGCCGCACAGGTAGTGGCTGAACCAGCGGTTGAGGACGTTGTTGTAGCTCTCGCCGTCAATGTAGAACTCGAGGTTGCCGGCGGGGTAGCTCGGGGTCAGGTGCGCATCCTGATGCAGCAGGAGCTTAACGTTCACGCCGGCCTTCTGATAGGCCTGATACATGAGGTCAAATTCCTTCGTGCGCACGTTGTCGTCGTTGAGGCCGTGCACGATCAGCGCCGGGCACTTGATGTTTTCCGCGTCAAGCGTGTAGTCGCGGGTCGCCCAGTGCTCGGAGTAGTCGCCGTTGCTCTTGAGCTGATCCTGCTGGATCTGGTACATGTAGTTGCCGTACTTTTCGGCGATGGTCGCGTAGTCGTCCGGATCGAGGTAGCGGCCGTTGCAGTACCAGCCGAGCCGCTCGGAGTAGTTGACGAGGCTGTTGGTGGAGATGCCCTGAGAGTTGGTGTACTCATACCAGCTCGCGATGCCGGCGACGGGGACGATGGTCTCAAGGCCGGCGACGCCGGTCGTTGCCAGACCGAACTGCGTCGTGCCGGCGTAGGAGCGGCCGGTCATGCCGATCTTGCCGCTCGACCAGTCGGCCGAGATGGCGACGTTGCTGGTCTTGTCGGTGTAGGCCACGCGGTCGCCGTGCAGCCATTCGATCACGCACTTGAACGCATCGATCTCCAGATCGGTGCCGCAGGTCTCAAAGCCGTCGGAGCCCTTCGTGCCCAGACCGCCGCACTCGACCACGGCAAAGCCGCGCACAAGATAGTAGTCATACCAGTTGAGGTCCTCGTAGTCGTACATCTGCTCATACGGGTTCCAGTAGTACCAGTCGGCACTGTCGGCAGCAGCTGCCGCGTCCGCGGTCGTGGCGGTGCCGGCGGGCACGCGCTTGTCCGGCTGGCTGTAGAGCTTGGAGATGTCATAGCTCTCGCTGCCGAGGTTCTTGCCGGGGTTCATGCTCTCGTTGCAGCCGGTGATGTACGGGCGCGCCTCGTAGATGGTGGCCGCCTTGTAGTTGCCCTCCATCGCTGCGCGCGGGATCTGCACGAGCGCCTTGACGAGGTCGAGCTTGCCGTCGTCGTCGGTGTCGTAGTTGGTCTCGACATAGACGCAGTAGCGGATGATGTCGCTCTCGTCGTTGCTGTAGCCCTCCGTGACCTCGCCGGTCGTGTAGGGGAAGATGGGCTGCGCCATACCGTTCATGTACAGCGGCTGCAGCTTGTCGGCGTGCAGCGCGTCATACATCTGGTCGGCGACCGCCTTCATCTGGCGGTAAGCCGCGAGCGTGCAGGGCGCGTCGGCGTCGGTGTCCGTGTCGATCATGCCCATGCTGCGGGCCTGAGCCAGATAGTCATCCGGGAACGAGCCGAGCTGCTGCTCGGTCATGCCCGTCCACAGCAGCAGTGCACGCACTGCGTCCGCTACGGTCAGTTCCGTGTTTTCGCCTGCGCCGTCAGGGACGAGCGCAGTACCGTTGATGTCTGCCAGATCGGCATACGTCACGGCGGGTGCGCTGCTGTCGTTCACGGCGAGCGCCGTGCCGGGCAGAAGCGACAGCACCATGACCAGCGTCAGCAGCAGAGTCAAGATTCTCCTCTTCATGATAAGCCTTCTTTCTGTATGAGATTGGATTCTTCACCGCCGGAGCAGCAGGAGTGCGCCGCAGACGGAAAAAATCTTATGTGCAGTTTACGTCTGAAATGTAAGTTTTTCAATTGACAAAGCACACAAGGTTTTTGGTGAATTTAATTTCATTATTCGTCGTATTATTAGCATATTCATACATGAATTATTTTGGATACGGTTATATGCGCTTATTATAGGTCTGAAAACCCATATATTCCAGCGTTTTTCCAGCTTTGCGGGCAATTGAGGAGAAACGGCGCTCATTAGTATTTATTCATTCAATTTTTTGTTTTATTCGCACGCGGGCAGAAAAACACCGCCGCAGGGAAAACCCTGCGGCGGTGTTTTTTACGTTTTGCAAAGAAGCAGCAGGTACAGCGGCAGATGACGGCGCGTGCTTTGCTTGTCCCAGCGCCTAGTCAGCGCCTGCCGCCGTTTGAGCAGCCGCTTTTTCAGACTGATTTTTGAACTCTGTTTTCCGCGCATGTCATCACCGCGGCTTTCTGCCGTCGTTGTGATCGGGGGAAGCCACGACTGACGCTCGCGCTTCCGGCTTTTCCGCCTGCAGGAGCGGGTTGTCGATGCGCGTGATCACCGCATACCCCACCACATGCGCGCCTTCCTGCATCGGGATCCGTTTTCCGACCCACAGGCAATGCGGATACGCCTCGGGAGAAAGGAACGTGATCGTTCCGCGGGCCGACGCGCCCGGCGGCACGGAGCCCACATCATAATAATAGTGAACGCCGGTCGTCAGACAGGTATCGGTCAGCCGATGCGCCGGGCGATACCCGTCACGGGCGGGGCTTTTCCGAACGTCATTGAATGAAAAAAACGCCTCTACGTCCGGCGGGCGCTCCGGAACAGGCGTTACTGGAATTCGTTGTCTCATCTGGTGCGTTCCCTCCGTTCTGCTGACAGAATATCCTGCGACGGAGGCCCTGTCAAGCGCAAAAAATCCGCCCGCCGCAGGCGTTCTGCCCGCGGGCGTCTATCGTTCGTTTCCTCCGGCTGCCTTTTTATGCTATCATGGAACAAAATCCGCAAAAGGGAGGGGACTCGAGACATGAAAAAAACATGGCATACCATATTTCTGATCCTGCTGATCTGTCTGGACGCGGCGCTGCTGCTTCTGCCGCTGCTGCCCGGTTATCGCGCGCTGTTCGATATCGGCCCGTATCCCGGCCGGCCGCCCGCGTTCCGCTTCCTGAAGCTGGCCGGTTATGCCCTGTTTTTCCCTCTGACGGCATACGGCTGCGGCAGGCTGCTGGCGCGCATCCGCACCCCCCGGCTCCGCTGGCTGCCGGCGGCGGTCTTTGCGCTGATCGCCACGGCGCTGGTCTGCCTGCACAACAACGAGCTGCACATGCTCTGCCAGCTGGACAGCGGCTGGGTACACGTGCCGCATATGTATGAAAACCTCGTGCGCACAGACCTGACTTACCGCGGCGGCATCGGCATCTTCCGGTATGTGCTCCCGTGGGCCGGTACCTTTCTGCTGTGCGTTCTGGCCGGAACATACAGCCTGCAGCAGTTCCTGTCGCTCTGCCGGAAGGCGTTCGCGGCACTGCGGCGGCGCTGCCTGCTGCGCCGCACGCAAGCGCGTCAGGCGCTGCCCTGTTCCCTGCTGGTGCTCAGCATGGCGGACCGTGCACAGTTCGCCGCCGAGCTCGCGGACCGGCTCGACCACGCGCACGTCGTGCGCACCGGCGGCGCGCAGCTGCGCAGCCGGTGCGCCACACCGTCCGGGGCGCTCGACGATACGGCGGGGTCGCTGTGCGGAAACGCCGACCTTCTGGTCGTGGAGGATCTCGAGGCGTTTGTCTGCGGCACGGAGCAGTGGCAGAGAGTCTGCGCGTTTTTCTTCCAGAACATCATCGAGGACGGGACCGATGTCATCGCAGCGGCGGACGATCCGGCAAAAACCGCGCCGGAATTCTGGTACCGCATGACCTGCGCCTGCCCGTTTTCCGTCCGAACGCTGAAAGAATGACCGGCGGGCGCAACATTCACATCTGAATTTTGCACCCCAGGGTGGTATTTCTGCGAATTTTGATGTAAAATGCCTGCGAAAACACCGAAAACACCATCACCAAGGAGGGACTGCCCATGACCCACCGCAAACACGCGGCCGCGCTGCTGACCGCCGTGCTCCTGCTGGCGCTGACTGCCTGCGGCAGGCAGACCGCCGCCGCATCCGATCCCGCACAGACGCCTGCGGCCCCGGCCGTTGAGACGCCCGTCATCGCCGCCCCGGCCGCGACACCGACGCCCGCCGCCGGAAAAGACGCCGGCAGCGACGGCTGGAAGGCCGAGTTTGAACGGAGCCTGCTCGAAGACTACGGCGTCACGCCCGACCACTACGAGGATCTCGGAAACGGCATCTATCAGGTCTATGTGAAGCTCGACGGCAAAGTCGTGCCCTACGTCACGGTCGATTCCGCGACCGGCGACTACCACGGCTGAGCACCGGCAGCAAAATAAAAACCACGCCCCTGCGCGCCATTCCGGCGCGCAGGGGCGTGGCGGTTTTCTGCCTGCAACTTATCCGCGCAGGCCGACGGCCTCGAGCACGGCCTCGATGCGGTCGGACGCCTGCACCGGCCAGCCGCCCTTGACGTTCTGGTAGCCGGCGGAATCGAGCAGATCGCGCGCGCCCGCTGTCAAGAACATGCGCATTTTCGCTTGACAAATACCCTCGGGGGGTATATATTCAAAAATACCCCCAAGGGGTATACGGGAAACAATGAGGTACGAATATATGGACGATGAGAAAAAAACGTGCTGCTGCGGCTGTTCGCAGCGCAAAAAGGAGCGCTCGCCGGAGGAATACAAGCGGCTCATCCACCGGCTCAACCGCATCGAGGGCCAGATCCGCGGCATCCGCGGCATGGTCGAAAACGACGCCTACTGCCCGGACATTCTCGTGCAGTCGGCGGCGGCGGGCGCGGCGCTCAACGCATTCAATAAGGAGCTGCTGGCCAGTCACATCCGCACCTGCGTCGTCGAGGACATCCGCGACGGCAAGGATGAGGTGATCGACGAGCTGGTGGCGACGCTGCAGAAGCTCATGAAATAAGCCGCACCGCAAAGGAGGAACGACATTGAAGCAATATAACGTCACCGGCATGAGCTGCGCGGCCTGCTCGGCGCGCGTGGAAAAGGCGGTGTCGAACGTACCGGGCGTGACGGCGTGCTCGGTCAGCCTGCTGACCAACTCCATGGGAGTGGAGGGCACGGCGGCCGATCAGGCTATCATCGACGCGGTGCAGGCCGCGGGCTACGGCGCATCGGTCAAGGGCGCGCAGCAGAGCGCAGGCCCCGCCGCCGGCGCCGACGCGCTCGCCGACCACGAGACGCCGAAGCTGCGGCGCAGGCTCTTCTGGTCGCTGGGCTTTCTGCTCGTGCTGATGTATTTTTCCATGGGCCACATGATGTGGGGCTGGCCGCTGCCGAAGTTTTATGATGGCAACCACGTCGCCATGGGCCTGACGCAGTTGCTGCTGACGGTGATCATCATGGTCATCAACCAGAAGTTTTTCATCAGCGGCTTCCAGGCGCTCTGGCACCGCGCGCCGAACATGGACACGCTCGTGGCCCTCGGGGCGACGGCGGCGTTCGTGTACAGCACGTACGCGCTCTTTGCCATGACGGGCGCGCAGGTGCGCGGTGACGAGCAGGCCGTCATGAACTACATGATGGACTTTTACTTCGAGTCCGCCGCCATGATCCTCACGCTCATCACGGTGGGCAAGACGCTCGAGGCCCGCTCGAAGGGCAAGACGACCGACGCACTGCGCAGCCTCATGGAGCTCGCGCCGAAGACCGCCACCGTCGAGCGCGACGGCGCGGAGGTGACCGTCCCGGTCGAGCAGGTGCAAACCGGCGACGTGTTCGTCGTCCGCCCGGGCGAGCGCATCCCGGTCGACGGGGTCGTGCTCGCCGGCACGAGCGCGGTCAACGAGGCGGCGCTCACGGGCGAGAGCATCCCGGCCGACAAAGCGCCGGGCGCGGCCGTCTCGGCCGCGACGGTGAACCAGTCGGGCTTTCTCAAGTGCCGCGCCACGCGCGTCGGCGAGGACACGACGCTCTCGCAGATCATCCAGATGGTCAGCGACGCGGCGGCCACGAAAGCGCCGATCGCGAAGATCGCCGACAAGGTGTCCGGCGTGTTCGTACCGGCGGTCATGGGCATCGCGCTCGTGACGTTCGTCGTCTGGCTGCTGCTCGGCCGCACCGTGGGCTATGCGCTCGCGCGCGGCATCTCCGTGCTCGTCATCAGCTGCCCGTGCGCGCTCGGCCTCGCCACCCCGGTGGCAATCATGGTCGGCAGCGGCATGGGCGCGAAAAACGGCATCCTCTTCAAGACGGCGGCCTCCCTTGAGGAGACCGGCCGCATCCAGATCGTCGCGCTCGACAAGACCGGCACCATCACCTCCGGCGACCCGACCGTGACGGACCTCTGCCCCGCCCCGGGCGTGACGGAGATGGAGCTGCTGCGCCTGGCCTATGCGCTCGAGCGCCGGAGCGAGCACCCGCTGGCCAAGGCGGTGCTGCGCCGCGCGGAGGCGGACGGGCTGACCGCCGCCGAGGTCGCGGACTTTCAGGCCCTGCCGGGCAACGGGCTCAGGGCCACGCTCGACGGGCAGCCGCTCTGCGGCGGCAACGCGGACTTCATCCGCACGGCGGCCGACATTCCCGCGCCCATGCAGGCGCAGGCGCAGGCGCTGGCCGAGGCCGGCAAGACGCCGCTGTTTTTCGCCCGCGGCGAAAAGCTGCTCGGCATCGTCGCCGTGGCGGACGTGCTCAAGCCCGACAGCCCGCAGGCCATCCGTGAGCTGCAGAATATGGGCATCCGCGTCGTCATGATCACGGGCGACAACGCGCGCACGGCCAGGGCCATCGGCGCGCAGGCCGGCGTGGACGAGGTGATCGCGGGCGTGCTGCCCGACGGCAAGGAGCGCGAGATCCGCCGCCTGAGCGCGCGCGGCAAGGTCGCCATGGTCGGCGACGGCATCAACGACGCGCCGGCGCTCACACGCGCGGACATCGGCATCGCCATCGGCGCGGGCACGGACGTGGCCATCGACGCGGCCGACGTCGTGCTCGTCAACAGCCATCTGAGCGACGTGCCGGCGGCCATCCGGCTCAGCCGCGCGACGCTGCGCAACATCCACGAGAATCTGTTCTGGGCGTTTTTCTACAACACCATCGGCATCCCCATCGCGGCGGGCGTGTTCGTCCCGCTCGGCCTGACGCTCAACCCCATGATCGGCGCGGCGGCCATGAGCCTGTCGAGCTTCTGTGTGGTCACGAACGCCCTGCGCCTGAATCTGTTCAAGCTGCGCGATACGCGCCACGATCATAAACGTGCAAACCATCTCAAAGAAGTACCCGAAATCAAGGAGGAAACTGCAATGAAAAAGACCATTCAAATCGAAGGCATGATGTGCGCTCACTGCGAGGCGACCGTGAAAAAGGCGCTCGAGGCGCTGCCGGAAGTCACCGAGGCCGAGGTCAGCCACACGGCGGGCACAGCCGTCGTGACGCTCAGCACCCCGGTGGACGACGCCGTGCTCAAGAGCACGGTCGAGGCCAAGGACTATAAGGTCACCGGCATCGCGTAATGCATCCAAAACCGCAGCAAAGGCGTCCCCTCTCGGGGACGCCTTTGCTGTTTTCTGCTCACTTTTTGTGCGCGTCGATCGGCTGCGTGAACAGCCCGTGCTGCGTGCAGTACCACAGCAGCGTGCCGTGCACGAAGTACGGCAGGGCGCGGGCGCTGTCAAGCGGGCGGCGAAAAATCGCGCCGGGACGGGAAAAAATTCTGAATTTTGCCTGAATTTTTGCTTCCGGTGTAGCTTTTGCGCGCGCGCCCTTATAATGTAAGCGCGGACGAAAAACCATCACAACCATCCGCATCCGACGAAAAACCATCACCAAAAAGGAGTTTGTATATGGGACTGATCAAAGCTGCCGCGGGCGCTGCCGGCGGCGTTCTGGCCGACCAGTGGAAGGAATTTTTCCTCTGTGAGGCCCTGCCGGCAAACGTGCTGGCCGTGAAGGGACAGAAAAAAACCACCCGCCGCTCGAGCAACACGCACGGCGACGAGAACATCATCACCACCGGCTCGCGCATCGCCGTCGCCGACGGGCAGTGCATGCTCATCGTCGAGCAGGGCAAGGTCGTGGAGGTCTGCGCCGAGCCGGGCGAGTACACGTATGACGCATCGACCGAGCCGTCGATCTTCGCCGGGAACCTCGGCGAGAGCATCGGTGAGGTGTTCCGCAACATCGGCAAGCGCTTCACCTTCGGCGGCGAGGCCCCGAAGGACCAGCGCATCTACTACTTCAACACCAAGGAGCTGACCGGCAACAAGTACGGTACGCCGAGCCCCGTGCCGTTTCGCGTGGTGGATCAGCGTGCCGGCATCGACATCGACATCGGCATCCGCTGCTTCGGCGAGTACAGCTACCACATCGCAAACCCGCTGCTGTTTTACACCAACGTCTGCGGCAACGTGACCGAGGACTACACGCGCGACACGCTCGACGGACAGCTCAAGAGCGAGCTGCTCACGGCGCTGCAGCCGGCGTTCGCGCGCATCAGCGACATGGGCATCCGCTACTCGGCGCTGCCCGGCCACACGCGGGAGATCGCCGCGGCGCTCAACGAAGAGCTCTCGGCCCAGTGGCGCGACCGCCGGGGTCTGGAGATCGTGGCCTTCGGCGTCTCGTCCGTGAAGGCCGACGAGGCCGACGAGCAGATGATTAAGGACATGCAGCGCGACGCGGCCTACATGGACCCGACGCGCGCGGCGGCGATGCTCTCGCGCTCGCAGGGCGATGCGATGAAGGCAGCCGCGTCCAACACGGCCACCGGCCCGGCCATGGCGTTCATGGGCATGGGCATGGCCGGCCAGATGGGCGGCGTCAACGCGCAGGACCTCTATGCCATGGGCCGGCAACAGGCGGCCCAGCAGCCCGCCGCCCCGGCGGCCGGGAGCTGGACGTGCGCCTGCGGCCAGACGGGCAACACCGGCAAGTTCTGCGGCAACTGCGGCCGGCCGCGCCCGGCCGCGCCGGAGGGCTGGACGTGCGTGTGCGGCGCGGTGAACAAGGGCAAGTTCTGCTCCGAGTGCGGCCGCCCGAAACCGGCCGGCACACCGAAATACAAGTGCGACAAATGCGGCTGGGAGCCGGACGACCCGACCCACCCGCCGAAATTCTGCCCCGAGTGCGGCGACCCGTTTGACGATGGGGACATCCAGTCGTAACCCCCGCCCGGACGAAAGGAGGCACGCGCCATGCCGACCCAGGTAACGAACTATCAGTGCCCGGCCTGCACCGCCCCGCTGCACTATTCGGCCAAGAGCGGCAAGCTCGAGTGCGACTACTGCGGCTCGTCATTCGACGTGGCCGAGATCGAGGCGCTCTATGCCCGCAAGGAGGCCGAGGCCGCCGCAGCCAAGCAGGCGGCCGACGCGAAGGCCGAAGCAGCGCAGGCTGCCAAGGCCGAGGCTGCGGAAGCCGCCGCGGCCTCCGGCGGCTGGGACACCTCCGACCTCAGCCGCGACTGGGGCGCGGAGGCGGACGGCCTGCGCGTCTACAGCTGCCCGTCGTGCGGCGCGGAGCTCATCTGCGACCAGAGCACCGCGGCCACGGCCTGCCCCTACTGCGGCAACCCGGCGATCGTGCCGGGGCAGTTTTCGGGCGCGCTGCGGCCGGACTCTATCCTCCCGTTTCGCCTGAGCAAGGACGACGCCGTGCAGGCGCTGCGCGCGCACTACAAGGGCAAGCCCTTCCTGCCGCGCTCGTTCACGTCCGCCAACCACATCGAGCAGATCCAGGGCGTGTACGTCCCGTTCTGGCTGTTTGACGGCGGCGCGGAGGGCGCGGCCAGCTATCGCGCCAGCAACACGAATGTGTACGAGACCGGCGACTATGAGATCACCGAGACGCGGCACTACCACGTGGTGCGCGCCGGGTCGCTCGCGTTTGAGAAGATCCCGGTCGACGCATCCTCCAAGATGCCGGACGACCACATGGACTCCATCGAGCCGTTTGACTATGCCCAGCTGCGCCCGTTTTCCACGGCGTACCTGCCGGGTTATCTGGCGGATAAATACGACGTGACCATCGACGACAGCCGCGACCGGGCGGACACGCGCTGCAGCGAGACGCTCGCGCAGGCCCTGCGCGACACCGTCACCGGCTACGGCGCGTGCGTGACCGAGCGCGAGGACATCGCGCTGCGGCGCGGCAAGGTGCACTACGCCCTGCTGCCGGTTTGGATGCTGAGCACGAAGTGGCGCGGGCAGGACTTCCTCTTCGCCATGAACGGCCAGACCGGCAAGCTCGTCGGCGACCTGCCGACGGACCGCGGCCGCTTCTGGGGCATGTTCGCCGCCATCGCGGCCCCGCTCACGGTGGCGCTGACTGCAATTTTGCAGTTCCTGCTGTAAGGAGGCGACGGATATGAAACGCAAACTGACCGCCCTGCTGCTCGTGCTGCTGCTGGCCGTGACGCTCGCAGTACCGGCGCTGGCCGCCGGGGACTGGGTCACGGACGAGGCCGGCCTGCTCACCGACCAACAGATCAGCCAGCTCTCGCAGCGCGCCGCCGCCCTCGCGCACAGCAGCGGCGTCGGCGTGTACATCCGCACCGTGGACGACTATGCCGACTACGGCTTCACCGACGTGGAGACGGCGTCCTACACGCTCTACCACAACGACTCGCTCGGCGTCGGTGACGGGCGCGACGGTGTGCTCCTGCTGCTGAGCGTGTCGAACCGCAAGTACGCCGCCTTCGTCTACGGCGACAAGGCAGAGCTCCTCTTCCCGGACTCTGCCCTGCAGCAGCTCGAGGACGGCTTTCTCGACGACTTCCGCAACGACGACTGGTACGGCGGCTTCTGCGACTACATCGACGGCTGCGCCGGCCTGCTCAGCGGCGAGTCCTATACCGGCAGCGACTCTGACTATGCCTACAGCCCCGGCCATGACGCCGACGTTGACCCCGGCTTCTCCGCGCCGTCGCTGCTGCGCAATTTGGGCATCGCGCTCGTGATCTCGTGCGTCATCGCGCTCATCGTCTGCCTGATTCTCAAGGCGAAGATGCGCTCCGTGCGCCGCCAGACCGAGGCGCGCGCCTACGTCACGCCCGCGGGCCTGCACCTGACGCGGCGCGACGATGTCTACACCCACACGACCACGACGCGCCGCAAGATCGAGCGCGACAACGACCAGCACTCCGGTGGCGGCGGGTCGAGCTTTTCCGGTGGCGGCGGCCACGGCCGCAGCGGCAGCTTCTGACGCACCAAAGCGCAAAAACGCTGTCCCATTTTCGGGACAGCGTTTTTTCATGCCTCCGTGACGGGGATGCGGATCTCGGTCACGAATTTTTCCGGGTCGCTCGTCAGGCCGTAGTCGATCATCGTGATCTCGCGCGAGAAGTCCGCCGTCGCGGTTGCGCAGAAAGGCGCGGATCTGCCCGAGCGGCATATCCAGCGCGCGCAGGTAGCGGATGGTGTTGAGCACCTCAAACTGCCGCGGCCCGTAGTAGCGGTAGCCGGTCGCGGGGTCGGTGTATTCCGGCGTAAGCAGGCCGATGGTCTCATAGTGGCGCAGGCTGCTCACGCTCAGGTGAAACAGCTGCGCCACGTCGCCGATGGAAAACAGCTCCTGTGTCCGCGCCATGTCAGTCCTCCTCCGGCACGAGCCGGCCGCGCCGGCGCAGCACGAGAAACGCGATCACGCAGATGATGACCGACAGCAGCGAGCCCGCCGCCGTGGCCAGACCCATGGGCAGCAGCGTCGTGGGAAACCACTTGCTCATCAGGTACGCGCCCGGCACGCGCACGAGCACCACGGCCGTGATGTTGTGCAGAAACGACAGCTCCGAGCGGCCGATGGCGCAGAAATACCCGCTGAAGCAAAAGTGCAGCCCGGCAAAGCAGCAGTCGAGAATGTACCCGCGCAGGTACTGCCCGCCCGCGGCGGCGACGGCCGCGCTGTCCGTGAACAGGCCCACGACGGGCTCTGCCACGAACTGGATGACGACCGAGATGAGCACGCCGAAGCCGAACGCAACGGCGATGGCGTACCACAGCGTCTGCAGCGCGCGGCGGGGCTTGCCCGCGCCGATGCATTGCGCACCGAGGGCCGACACCGTCGAGAGCATGGACGACGGCACGAGGAACAAAAAGCTGATGATCTTCTCCACGATGCCGACGGCGGCGGCGTCCGTGAGGCCGCGGCGGTTGGCAATGACGGTGATGAACAAAAACGCGATCTGGATCAGCCCGTCCTGCAGCGCGACCGGCACACCGATGCGCAAAATGCGCCCCATGACCGCCCGTCGCGGGCGCAGATCGCCCCGCGTGAGGGCGATGCCGTCGCGCTCGCGGCGGATGACGACCAGCGACACGGCCACGCTGACCGCCTGCGCGAGCGTGGTGCCAAGCGCGGCGCCCGCCGGGCCCATGTGCAGCGCGCCCATGAACAGATAGTCGAGCGCGATGTTCGCCGCGCACGCGATGGCGATGAAATACATCGGGCGCTTCGAGTCGCCCAGGCCGCGGAAGATGGACGCGATGATGTTGTACGCCGTGATCAGCGGCACGCCGAGAAAGCAGATGCGCAGGTAGGCGACCGTGCCGGGCACGGCCTCGGCCGGTGTGGACATGACCGCCGCGATCGGCCGCGCGAGCGCCAGCAGCACCCCCGTCACCACGACGCTCAGCGCCAGAAACAGCGTCGTCGTGTTGCCGATGTAGCCCGCCGCGCCCCGGCGGTCGCGCGCGCCGACGGCCTGACCGATCGTGACCGTCGCGCCCATGGCGAGGCCCACGATCATGACCGTGAGCATGTGCATGACCTGACTGCCGATGGACACGGCCGTCGTGCTGGCCACACCCTCGTACTGGCCGATGATGAACAGGTCGGCCATGCCGTAGAGCGTCTGCAGGAAGTACGAGAGCAGATACGGCAGAGAAAAGCGCACAATGTTGCCAAAGACGCTGCCGGTCGTGAGATTTTTCTCCATGGCGTTTGCCCCTTTGCGTGGAATACCGTCATTGTAAACTCTACAACGGTTGTAGAGTCAAGGTTTTGTTTTGCCCCGGCACGGATTTTTTTCGCGCCGGGGCTGCATTTTTCAAAACGTCAGGCGCATCTGATACCAGACGACGCCGCCGTGGGTAGAGCTCGACACGCCCTCGCTCACGAAGCCGAACTTCGCGTAGTAGTGCACGAGCCGGTCCTTGCACGTGAGCACGAGGCCGCGGCGGCCCTGCGCGCGCGCGTCGGCGATGGCGCGCTCGATGAGCTGCCCCGCGCAGCCGTGCCGGCGGTAGTCTGGCAGCGTGTTCACGCCGAAGATCATCTGCCACGCGCCGTGCGCGTCGTGCAGCGCGGCGTCCGCGTAGAGGTCATCCGTAAGGTCGGTGCGGTCCGTGACCATGCCGTCCACGAACGCGATGAGCGTACCGCCGTCAAACATCAGCCAGAAGTGGTCGCCATAGTGCGCCAGCCGGTCAGCGAGTTCTTCCCGTGTCGCGGCCTCCGCCGCCGGGAAGCACGCTGCCTCCACCGCCGCCACGGCGTCGAGATCGGCGAGCGTCGCCGTGCGAATCATCCTAGTATCCATCGTTATGCCTCCGTTTCGTCCAGCAGCAGCGCCGCCAGCTCCGCCACCGTGCGGCAGTAGTGCGGGCAGATGCGCTGCATCGTTTCGATGATGTGCGGCACGGTGTGCGTCCACCCCGCCGCGATGAAGTCCACGCCCGCGCGGTCAGCCATGTCCTTGCCGGGCTTGAGATCGTCGATGACCACGAGCTGCTCCGGCCGCAGGCCGAGCTCCCGCTCGATCTGGTAGATGGGCCACGGCGCGGGCTTGCGCCGCTCGGGATCTGAATCCCAGCCGTAGATGCGCTCCGGCGTGGGCAGGTCGTGCGCGCGGTAGTCGCGCAGGATGTTTTCCGGCACGGAGTGGCTCACGACGCAGATATGCCCGCCCGCGGCGTGAAACCGCTGCAGCAGGTCACGCATACCGGGGAACGTGTCGGGCACGTGCGTGCGCACATAATCCAGCCACGTCTGGTACTGGATGTCCATCTCCGCATCGGAAAAGCCCAGAATATCGCTGCACAGCGCGCCGAAGCCCGGCTCGAACGAGTAGGAAAAAAAGTCGTCGAGCGTCATGTGTACGTCCGGCCGCAGCTTTTGCAGCGTCTGCACGAAGGCCGGGTAATTGATGGTCGCGGTGCTATTGACGACGGTGTCGTCATGGTCGAGCACCAGACACTGGTAGCGCACGCGCGCCGCCTCCTTTGTCTCACATTGCACAGCATTTTACCACGAACCCCGGCGAAATGCCACCACCGGGCGCAAAAACGCCCGGACGAAGTTTTCCCCCGTCCGGGCGGATGCCGTTGTGCACATTGCCGTCAGAAGCTGCCGGCGGCGGTGGACGCCCCCGCGCCCCAGAGCAGCACGCGCAGCACGCCGATGAGCGCGAGGTGCGCGGGATAATAGACGTAAAAGAGCCAGCCCATGCCGCGCCATTTGCCCCGCGTGCCGTCATAGCACCGCAGCAGCGGGATGGCGAGCGCCGTGCCAAGCTGCACGAGTGCGTATACCTTATCTATAAAGAAGAAATACACGAGCGCGTACACGGCCGACCACACCATGAGCCAGCCCATCTGCTTTCGGAAGTCCCCGCGCGCCTGCCCCATGAACAAGATCGCCATCGCGGCCACGCAGCTCCAGTCCGACGGGAAGGTGATGGCGCAGATCACAAACGTCAGCGCGATCTTGACCCAGTCTTTCAGCCGCGCGTCGTCGTGGATGACGAGCAGCACCAGCCCCCACGCGAGCGACCACACGACGCCCGTCTGATTGAACGGCCCGGTGGACAGCGGCACAAACGGGATGCCGAAGCAGAAATCATACGCAAAGTGCGAGATGAGCGCGAGCGCGAACAGGCGCGCGGCGTACTTTTTCACATCGTGCGTGTAGTGGTAGCCCTCGACGATGAAAAACCACATGATCGGCGCCGTCACGCGGCCGAGCACATGGCACACGAGCACCCACCAGTCGGTGGCGTAGCCGGGCCAGAGCGTCCACGTGAGGTGGTCGAGCGTCATGGCGAGGATGGCGATGCCCTTGAGCGCGTTGCCGCTCAGGGCCGGTCTGCGGGTCTGGAGCATGGGGGCACCTCCGGAAAAATGGGGTTATGCCTCCCGCACCGGGAAACACACCTCGGTCACAAATTCGTCAGGGTTTTGCGTCTCGTGCGGGCTGACGTGGTAGATGTTGAACATCGGCCCCGCGCTCTCGTAGCCGTTGGCCGCGACCCACGCCGCGACGGCTGCGATCACGTCGCTGATCTGCGCGTAGCTGCCGCGGTACACGCAGCCGGCATACGTGACGGGCGGCAGCGTCCGGAACCTGACGTGCTCCGTGTCGGGGTAGCGGCCGCGGACGGTCTTGCTCGCCTCGATGAGCACGTCGCGCTCCTTATATTCCTCGTCGAGGAACGTCACGCTGCAATAGCACGGGTCGTCGGGCACGAGGTGCATGTGGTCGGTCTCGCGGCACAGCACGTCCCACACCGTGCCCTCGGCGTCGTAGCAGGGGATGGTCATGCGCACGCACGCGGCGTAACGCTCGGGCAGTGTCCTGATGGTCACATTGTAGTTCATGTCTGCTTCCTTTCTCAGCCGCTCACGGGCTGTGTCCAGAAGCCGCAGTTTCTGCGCCGTGTCGGCGGCGAGCGCCTCCAGCCGGGTGCGCTGCGCGGCCAGGCGCGCATCGAGCGCCGCGCGGTCGTCGTACAGGCGCAGCAGCTCGCGCGTCTCGCTCAGGCCGAAGCCGAGCGCGCGCAGCGCGGCGATGCGTCCGGCGGTGATGAGCTGCCGCTCGCTGTAGTAGCGGTAGCCGGTCATGGAATCGACCTCCGACGGGGCGAGCAGCCCCACCTCATCATAGTGGCGCAGCATACGAACGCTGACTCTGGACAGTTTTGAAAATTCACCGATTTTCAGCATGGCGGTACCTCCGTGCCGGTCGTATTTTTTTGAGCTCACGCACAGCATAAGCCCTCTCACCGTGTCAGAGTCAAGGGGGTATTTTCTCTTTTTCAGCATAGCAAATCCGCGCCGCCGCGTCAATGCCCGCGGGCGGCCCAGCGTGTCAAAAAAGCCTCGCAGAGTTTGCCGCCCGCAGGCGGCAAAGCATTGCAATCATTTTCTCTCGCGACATGTGCGTGAGAGAAAATACTTCTCTGGCTGCAAGTGTGGACTTTGTGCGCCCCCGGCGTACAAAGTCTGCGCGCAGCAGCCTGCAGGCCTTTTGTCGGGAAAGCCCTCCGGGTTTTCCCGACAAGCAAAACCGCCCGCGGCAGCCAGAGCTGCCGCGGGCGGAACTGTCCGGAGGCGTGTTCAGTTCTCGTCGGTCCCGGCCGTCTCGCCGAGGCCCGCATCGTCCTCCCCGAGGATGCCGAGGTTGCCGATGGCGTGGCGGCAGAGCGCCGTGTACGTCTGCTCGCTGATGTCATGCTCCATCTTGCAGGCGTCCTCCTCGGCGGTCTTGGCGTCGACGCCGAGCTCCATGAGAAACTTCGTGAGCGTGTGGTGCCGGTCGAGCATGCGCGCGGCAATGTCCATGCCGCTCGGCGTGAGCGTGATGAGCCCGTCGCGGTCCATCGTGATGTAGCCGTTTTCGCGCAGGCGCTTGGTCGTGTAGGTCACGCTCGGCTTCGTCACGCCGAGCTGCTCCGCGATGTCGATCGAGCGGATGTAACCGTGTTTCTGCTGCATCATCAGCATTGCTTCCAGATAGTCTTCCGCAGCTCTCAAGATCTGCATAGCGGATTCCACCAACCTTTTCGTAAAATTGCTTCTAGGTTAGCACACCTTAACCAAAAATGCAAGCAATGCAAAAATTTTTACAAATACCCCTTGACACGCGATGTTAGATAGATTAAACTTTAGCAAGGTTAGGGAAGTTTAACTCATGTTAAACAAATATAACCGTTCTTTTTTCATCCAAGGTTAGCACGCTCTAACCGTTACCAGTGGAGGGATATCTATGATGCCGCTGAATCTCGCCAATGTCGGCGAGGAGACACTGATTCTGAAAGTCGGCGGAAACCCGGAGACCAGAAAGCACTTGGAAGATCTGGGTTTCGTCCCCGGTGGGACGGCCACGGTCGTATCGGCGATCGGCGGGAATCTGATCGTGAAGGTCAAAGAATCCCGCGTTGCCATCAGCGATGAAATGGCACGCAAAATCATGATTTAAGGGAGGAAGCACGATGAAAACGCTGCGAGAAGCCAAGATCGGCGAAACGGTCAAGGTGGTGAAGCTGCATGGTGAAGGCGCCATCAAGCGCCGCATCATGGACATGGGCATCACGAAGGGCACCGAAGTGTATGTGCGCAAGGTCGCACCGCTCGGCGATCCGGTGGAAGTCACGGTCCGCGGCTATGAGCTGAGTCTGCGCAAGGCCGATGCCGAGATGATCGAGATCCAGGCATAATCATCCGTAAGCAAAATTTATTACATAAGGTAGGATCCCCCATCAACAGAGGAGAATATCGCAAAGGAGCATCCGAATGGAAAAGCAAATCAAGATTGCCTTAGCCGGCAACCCGAACTGCGGCAAAACGACGCTGTTCAATGCGCTGACCGGCTCCAATCAGTTTGTGGGCAACTGGCCGGGCGTCACGGTCGAGAAAAAGGAAGGCCGCCTGAAAAAGCATGACGACGTTGTCATCATGGACCTTCCCGGCATCTACTCGCTCAGCCCGTACACGCTCGAAGAGGTCGTCGCCCGCAACTATCTGATCGACGAGCGTCCGGACGCCATCCTCAACATCGTGGACGGCACGAACCTCGAGCGCAACCTGTACCTGACCACGCAGCTGACCGAACTGGGCATCCCGGTGGTCATGGCCGTGAACATGATGGACATCGTGCGCAAGAGCGGCGACCAGATCAACATCAGCCAGCTGTCGCAGCAGCTCGGCTGCAAGGTCGTGGAGATCTCGGCCCTGAAGGGTGACGGCGTCATGGACGCGGCAGAAGCCGCCATCGAGGCCGCCAAGTCCACCAAGACCGTGCCGATGCACACGTTCTCCGGCCCGGTCGAGCACGCGATCGCCCACATCGAAGAGGCGGCCGTGCACAAGATGCCGGAAGAGCAGCAGCGCTGGTACGCCATCAAGATCTTTGAGCGCGACGACAAGGTGCTCGCCAAGCTCCACATCCCCGAGGATGTGCACCAGCACATCGAGGCAGACATCAAGGCCGCCGAGGAAGAGCTCGACGACGATGCCGAGTCCATCATCACCAACGAGCGCTACGTCTACATCGCGGAAGTCATCCGCGCCTGCTACCGCAAGAAATCCAAGGCCACGCAGTCCACGTCCGATAAGATCGACCGCATCGTCACCAACCGCTGGCTGGGCCTGCCGATCTTCGCCGTGGTCATGTTCCTGGTCTACTGGGTCGCCATGGTCGCCGTCGGCGCGCCCGCGACCGACTGGGCCAATGACGGCGTGTTCGGCGACGGCTGGCACCTGCTGGGCATCGGCTCGAGCGCTTATAACGACGCCAACGACGAATACACCGCCGCGACCGAAGCGGTCGACGCGTTCCTGGGTCTCGACACCGAAGCCGAAGACTTCGACGCCGACGCCACCCTCGCGGAAATGAAAGCCTTCCAGCCCACCTCCGACACCGCGACCACCATGGTCGAGGATGAGGAGACCCTGGCTGAGAATGAAATGACCGCCTACTACGACAACATCCCCGATGACGCCGACGAGGACAGCACCGTGAGCATGACGTATGTCGATGCGGTCGCCTACCTCGAAGCCAACGGCTTTGACGCGCCCGATCCGGCCGACTACGGCGTCTGGGTTCCGGGCATTCCGGTCCTGATCGGCAACGGTCTGGAGAAGGCGGGCTGCGCCGACTGGCTGCAGGGCCTGATCCTCGACGGCATTGTCGCCGGTGTCGGCGCGGTGCTCGGCTTCGTGCCGCAGATGCTCGTCCTGTTTTTGATGCTGGCCTTCCTCGAGGCCTGCGGCTACATGTCCCGTATCGCCTTCGTGCTCGACCGTATCTTCCGCAAGTTCGGCCTGAGCGGCAAGTCCTTCATCCCGATGCTCATCGGCGTCGGCTGCGGCGTGCCGGGCGTTATGGCCTCCCGTACCATTGAAAACGAGCGTGATCGCCGCATGACGATCATGACCACCACCTTTATCCCCTGCGGCGCGAAAGTGCCCTTCATCGGCATGATCGCCGGCGCTCTGTTCGGCGGCAGCGCCTGGGTCTCCACCTCCGCGTACTTCATCGGCATGGCCGCGATCATCGTCTCCGGCATCATGCTCAAGAAGACGAAGATGTTCGCCGGCGATCCGGCTCCGTTCGTCATGGAGCTGCCGGCCTACCACTGGCCGACGCTGGGCAACGTCCTCCGCTCCATGTGGGAGCGCGGCTGGTCCTTCATCAAGAAGGCCGGCACGATCATCCTGCTGTCCACGATCCTCGTCTGGTTCACCACGTACTTCGGCACGGTCGACGGCACGTTCCGTATGCTGTCCGAGGACGAGATCGACTACTCCATCCTCGCTGCCATCGGCGGCGTCGTCGCCTGGATCTTCAAGCCCCTCGGCTGGGGCAACTGGCAGGCGGCAGTCGCCTCCATCACCGGCCTCGTTGCCAAGGAGAACATCGTCGGCACGCTCGGCATCCTCTACGGCGGCGGCGACGGCAGCGTGTACCAGAACATCGCAGCTGCCTTCAACGGCATCAGCGGTTACAGCTTCCTGGTGTTCAACCTCCTGTGCGCTCCGTGCTTCGCGGCTATCGGCGCCATCAAGCGCGAGATGAACAGCCAGAAGTGGACGTGGTTCGCCATCGGCTATCAGTGCGGCTTCGCTTACCTGTGCGGCCTGATGATCTACCAGTTCGGCTGCGCCTTCACGGGCAACCTGAACGTGATCGGCCTCATCTGCGCGATCCTGGCGCTGGCCGGCATCATCTACATGCTGGTGCGTCCCTACAAGGAAGCCACCACGCTCAAGGCCTGAGCCTTTCCAAAATTCGTAAACGCAAAGGAGTGATTTTCCATGTTCAGCTGGATTGGCGCGAACCTCTCTACGATTTTGATTTCGATTGTACTTATCGCCATTGTCACCTTCATTTCCCTTTCCCTGATCCGCCAGAAGCGGCAAGGGAAATCCTCCTGCGGTGGCAACTGTGCCCATTGCGGTGCGCAGTGCCATAGCTGCCACCCCAAAGGGCAGTGAATCCGATTTGGACAGACAGAGTCCCCCAACTCTGTCTGTCCATTTTTATATGCGGCGCGCAATATCTTAACAAACAATTCAGGCGATTCTTCACAGAATCGTCATCCTTTTTTCGGGAACCAATTTACAATGGTAGCGTCTCATCCTGTAAAGCACCGCAGCCCATGGAGCGCGGGGAAAGGAAACCAACACCATGAAATTTCTCAAACGGGCCCTGCCCATTGTACTTGCCGTGTGCCTGCTCGCAAGCCTTGGCGCCGTGTCGGCCATTGACGCCGGCGAGACGCGCACCGTCATCGGCGCAGACCTCACGGACGACCAGATCAAGACCGTCTACAAGGCCTTCGGCATCGAGCGCGGCAGCGTCAAGGAGCTGACCGTCACGAACAAGGACGAGCGGCAGTATCTCAGCGGCGTCATCAGCGACGAGCAGATCGGCACGAAGTCCATCTCCTGCATCTCCATCGAGGTGCTCGACGCCGGCAAGGGCATGACCGTCGACACGTCGCACATCACCTACTGCACGAGCCAGATGTACATCAGCGCGCTGGCCACCGCCGGCATCACGGATGCGAAGATCACCGTAACCGCGCCGTTCGACGTCTCGGGCACGGCGGCGCTGACGGGCGTGTACAAAGCATACGAGGACATCACGGGCACGAAGCTCGACGAGACCGCCAAGGCCGTCTCCTCGCAGGAGCTGGCCACGACGGCGGAGCTCGCGCAGGCCATCGGCGACTATGACTCGGTCGAGATCGTCAATGAGCTCAAGCTCATCCTCAACGAGACGAAGGACATGACCGACGCCGAACTGCGCGCCAAGATCAAAGAGATTGCCGCCGAGTACGACGTCACACTCACGGACGACCAGATGACCCAGCTCGTAAACCTCTGCCGCTCGCTCGAAAAGCTGGACACGAACGCCCTGCTCTCGAAGGTGCACGCCGTGCAGGATACGCTCAAACAGCTCGCCGGCGCGAAGGACAAGATCGCGTCCTTCACCGGCAAGGTCAAGGACGTCATCACCGCCATCGGCGATTTCTTCGACCGCGTGATCGCCCTCTTCCGCAAGTAAACCCGGATAGAAAGAACCCGCCCGCAGGCACTGCCTGCGGGCGGGCTTTTATGCGCATTTTTCGTCTTAGCCGCGCAGCGCCCGGTCCGTGCGCACGAGCACCGGCACGGTCACGATAAACGTCACCGCATCGGCCGCCGCCATGAAATACAGCACGCCGTCGAGCCCGAACCACACCGGCAGCAGCAGCACGAGCCCCACGCCCAGCACGATCTCGCGCAAGAGCGACAGCGCCGTGCTCGTCCACGCCTTGCCGAGCGCCTGCAGGTAGATCATCGCGCCCTTGTTCACGCACGAGAGCGCGGCCGCGCCGAGAAACCACCGGATGCACCGTACGGCGAAGTCCGTGTAGTACGCGCTCTCGTTTTTCGCGCCGAAAAGATCGGCAAACACGCCCGGGCAGCTCTCAAACAGCGCCGTCGCCACGAGCCCCACGACCGCCTCGGCCAGCAGCAGCCGGTGCAGCAGCGCCCGCGCCCGGTCGCGCCGCCCGGCGCCGATGTTGTACCCCACGACGGGGATGCACCCGGCCGAGAGCCCGATGGCAATGGAGATGACGATCTGGAAAAACTTCATGACGATGCCCACGACCGCCGTCGGGATCTGCGCATACTGCGCCTGGCCGAACACGGGGTCGAGCGCGCCGTATTTGCGGCACATATTGAGCACCGCCGCCATGGAAAACACGATGCTGATCTGCGACAAAAAGCTCGTCATGCCCAGCGGCAGAAACGCGCGCAGCAGCTCACCCCGCAGCCGGAAGCTGCTCCGCTGCAGCCGCACGGCCTTCATGTGCAGCAGATACGCCGCCGCCAACACAGCCGAGAGGATCTGGCCGATGACCGTTGCAACGGCCGCGCCCATCATGCCCCACCCGCACGGGAAGATGAAGATGGGGTCGAGGATGATGTTGCACACCGCGCCCGCCAGCAGCGACAGCATGGCGTAGCGCGGGCTGCCGTCGGAGCGAATGATGGGGTTCATCGCCTGCCCGAACATGTAAAACGGGATGCCGAGCGCGATCCAGAAGCAGTATTCGCGCGAGAGGGCGAACGTCTCGGCGTTGACCGTCGCGCCGAACGCCGTCAGGATCGGATCCATGAAAATGAGGTACACCGCCATGAGCACGACGCTGACGATGAGCGTGAGCACGATAGCGTTGCCGACGCTGCGGTGCGCCTGCTCCTGCTCCCCCGCGCCGAGGCGGATGCTGACATAGGCGCAGCAGCCGTCGCCGATCATGGTGGCGATGGCGAGCGCGATGACCGTCAGCGGGAACACGACGCTGTTGGCCGCGTTGCCGTAAGAGCCGAGGTAGCTCGCGTTGGCGATGAAGAGCTGGTCGACGATGTTGTACAGCGCGCCGACGAGCAGCGACAGGATGCACGGCAGCGAGAATTTGCGCATCAGCGCACCGACCGGCTGCTCGGCGAGAAAGGAATTGGACTGGGATTCGTTCATGCTTGCCTCCGATTTTCCGCCCAAAGGCAAAAAAACGGCACACGCCGCGCGTGTGCCTGCAAACCTCGGAAGCCGACACACACCACGCTCGCATACCGTTTCGTATCCGAATGCTGTGCATCCGTGTATCGTGCCTTCAAGCCAGATTTGAAATTTTACAGGAGATATTATACCAGCCCGCGCCCGAAAAAGCAAGCCCCCGCGGTCTCGCACGGGGGCAGTGCGTGTCATTTCTCCAGCGCGGCGAGCTTCTCGCGGCGGATGCGGTCGGCGTCCCGGCGGACGAAGTACGCGGGGATGAGGATGAACACCGCGCTCACGGCCGCGGCCAGGAACAGCTCATACGGATAGAGGTAGCTGCCGGCGTAGCTCGGGTACTTGGCGAGAATGGCCGCCGTCGGCTCGAGCGCGACGGCTTTGATGATGAGCGGGTCGATGATGCTCGCGAGCACCATGGGCAGCATGATGTAGATGACCATCTTCACGCTCTGCGACGCGCCGGCGCGCCCGGCGGGCGTATAGTCGCGCGACGAGGCGGTGAACAGCCCCGCCATGGCGAGGTTGCCGGCCATGATGCACGTGCCGCCGACGCACAGCAGCGGCATGGCGTGGCCGACGAACTTGATGCTGTAGGCGATCAGGCCGCCGAGCACCTGCAAAATTGCCACGGGGTAATAAAACTTCTCCTTGCCGAAGCGGTCCATGACCTTGCCCGCGAGCACGGACAGCACGGCCGAGGCAAGCACGACGATGCCGATGGGCAGGATGTAGTTGTCGATGCCGAGCGTGACCTCGACGAGCGAGATCATGTACGGCTGCCACAGCTGCATGGCAAGGCCGGAGAACATCATGCCGAGAAAGCAGATATAGATCATCTTATTGGCGCGGATGTTCGCCGGGCGGAAGGCGTAGAGCACGTCGCGCAGGTACGTGTCGCCCTGCACGGGGCGCAGGGCCGGACTGTCGCGGAAGATACACAGGCCGAGCACGCCGGCCGCGCTCGTCAGGCCGCCGAGCACGAGGAAAAAGCCCGTCCAGTTGCCGTGCACGGTCATGCCGTCAAAGCCCGCAAAGATGACGATGAGCGCGAGGATGGGCATGATGCTCAGCACGATGTCCACGACGCCGCGGTTCGTGACGTCGGTCACGTCCGTGACCCAGGCGGAAAAGGCCGAGTCGTTGGCCGTGCTGCCGATGGCGGACATGATGCAGTCCATAACGACGAAGAGCGTCACCGCGAGACCGACGTCGCCGCCGACCTGCCCGTTGCCGAAGAGCGCGAACGCCGCCGTCGTGATGCCCCAGAGGATATACCCCCAGCAGACGAAGGCGCGGCGCTTGCCCACGCGGTCCGACCACGCGGCGCTGAAGATCGTCGCCAGCGCGGCGGCGATGGCGCTGGCCGCGACGGTCGCGGACGTGGCCCAGCCGGCGGCCGTGATGTTTTTCTGAATGTAGGTGGAAAAGTAGACGTTCTCGACCATCCAGGCGATCTGCCCGATGAAGCCGAACACCAGCAGACTCGTCCAGACGCGCGCGCCGAGCGGCGTCGCCTTTTTGACGACCAGATTCTCCTGCATGAAAGTTCTCCCCTTTGCAAGGCGTTGTCACCCGATTATACCATGTTCTCCCCCCGCCCGGCAACCGGGAAACCGGCTTCCTGCCGCACGGCGATCCGCGTCAAAAAATTTTCAAAAATATTTTTTCGTTTTTGCATTAAAAAAAGAAGTTGGCGCATTATTATAGCAGAACGGAAATGAAACATGTTTTCGTGAGACAGAGCTTGCTTTCCTCATAAGGTTGTTTACCGGTTATTTACAACTTTACCCCACACACACAAAACTTTTGCTTGCTCTGCAGCGCCCGCGCGGTATCGCGCGGGCGCGTTCTCTTTTAAACGCCGTGTTCTCTTTCGAAAGAAATAACACCGCCCGGGACTGCTTTCGCCCCGGGCGTTTTTCCGTTTTCCCCTTTTGGCGGCGATCTGCCGTGCGTTTGGAAAGCCTTTCCCTTTGCGGGGAAGGCTTGGGGTGCGCCCCGATCACGCAGTCTCTCGCAAAGCATCTGAGCCGCAGGGGAGCCCGAGGGGGCAAGGCCCGCCTCGGATGTGATCCTGCATCGCCGTTCGGCGATGCCCTCACCCCTGCTGCGCCAGCCGCGGGATGTCCCCCACGCCGTCGAGCACGACGCTCGGCCGGTAGGCAAACTCGTCCAATGTTGCGCGCGTGGACACGCCGCTGAGCACGAGCACGGTGGCCATGCCGCTCTCCATGCCGGAGATGACGTCGGTGTCCATGCGGTCGCCGATCATGGCGGCCTCGCCCGAGTGGCAGCCGAGCATGCGCAGGCCGGTGCGCATCATGAGCGGGTTCGGCTTGCCGCAGAAATACGCCTGCTTGCCGGTGGCGATCTCGACCGGGGCGATCAGCGCGCGGCACGCGGGGGCGATGCCCTCGTCCGTCGGGCCGCAGGTGTCGGAGTTCGCGCCGATGAGCTTCGCGCCCGCGAGCACGAGATTCGTCGCCTTCGTGAGCGTGTCGAGCGAGTAGGCCCGCGCCTCGCCGATGACGACGTAATCGGGGTTGACGTCGTTCATGGTGATGCCGCGGTCATACAGCGCATTGAGCAGCCCCGCCTCGCCGAGGGCGTACACCGAGCAGCCGGGCGCCTGGTCGGCCAGAAAGGCCGCCGTGGCCAGCGCGCTGGTGTAAAAATGCTCCTCCGGCACGTCGAGCCCCATACGCCAGAGCTTCTGGTGCAGCTCGCGCGGGGTCATGCCGCTGTTATTGGTCAAAAACAGGTATTTCTTGTGCGTGTCCTGCAGCCAGTGGATGAACTCCGCCGCGCCGGGCAGGATGTGGTTGCCGTGGTAGATGACGCCGTCCATGTCGCACAGGAAGCCTTTTTTCGCGTTGAAATCGATCATTTCCATGTCCAGTCTCCTTATTCTTGCTTCTGCTCTCAGCTTACCACGCATCCTGCCGCCGGGCAAGCGGCGGGCGCGTCAAATTTGCGTAAAGTCACAGGTCCAGCCGCAGGAAGATCGTCGTGTCCAGCGGGCTGTCGTTGTACGGCGGGATGTCGTAAAACCCGAGCGCGCGGTACATTTTGATCGCGCTCGTGAGAAACGGCAGCGTGTCGAGCAGCATGGCCGTGTAGCCGATGGCGCGGGCATCATCGAGGATGCGCTGCATCATCGCCCCGGCGATGCCCCGGCCGCGAAACGCGGGGCGCACATACAGCCGCTTGAGCTCGCACGTCGTGCCGGCGAGCCGGCGCAGCGCGATGCACCCGGCCGGCTGCCCATCGCACCACGCGACGTAGAGCCGTCCGTCCGGCAGGCCGTACTTTTGCGTCGGGTCGGCGACCTCGGCGTCGTAGTGCTGCAGGTCGAGATAGGCCTGAAAATACGGGTCATGCGCGACGAGCATGTGCGTATATTCCGCAAACAGCTCCCGCACCGCCTCCGGTGTGGCATAGCCCAGTTTCAGCTCCATACGTGTCCCTCCCGCGTGTCTCGATGGCATTATTTTACCGCATCTGCGCCCCGCGTCAAGCCCCCGTGAAAAAGGACGCGCCGGGCATTGACGCGCGCGGGCAAAGCGGCTAAACTAGACCTCAGTTTCTGTTCTCGGAGGCGTCTATGAAAACGACAACCACTCCTTCCGGCACCGGCCGCGCGCGGCTGGGCCTGATCGTGTCCATGACGGTGTTCGGCACGATCGGCCTATTCGTGCGCCGGATCGAGATCACCTCGGCCGAGCTCGCGCTCTGCCGCGCGGGGCTCGCGGCCGTGTTTCTGCTGCTGTATTTTCTCGTCACGCGCAGGCGGCTGTGCCTGAGCGAGATCAAAAAGTCGCTCTGGCTGCTGCTGGCTTCGGGCGCGGCCATGGGCATCAACTGGATGCTGCTGTTCGAGGCATACAAGTACACGACCATTTCCCTCGCCACACTCAGCTACTACCTCGCGCCCGTGATCGTCACGGCGCTGTGCCCGCTGCTGTTTCATGAGCGGATGACGCGCACGCAGCTGCTCTGCTTTCTCATGTCCACGCTCGGCGTCGCACTCATCATCGGCTCGGGCGGCGTGCAGGGCGGCGGGTCGGATGTGCGCGGCATTGGCTTCGGCGTGAGCGCCGCGGTGTTTTACGCCACTGTCATCCTGCTCAACAAGTATATCACCGGTGTTCCGGCGCTCGAGCGCACGTTCGTGCAGTTTCTCGCGGCCATTCTGGTGCTCACGCCGTATGTCGCGCTCACATCGGGCTTTCACCCGGGCGTGATGTCCGCGGCCGGGTGGGTGAACCTGCTCATCGTCGGCCTCGTGCACACGGGCCTGACGTACTGCATGTATTTCTCCGCCATCCGGACGCTGCCGGGGCAGGAGTCGTCGCTGCTGAGCTACATCGACCCCATCGTGTCCGTGCTCGTGTCGGTGCTGCTGCTCGGCGAACCGCTCGCCCCGGTGCAGATCGTCGGCATCGTGCTGTTTCTCGGTTTCGCCATCGTAAACGAGCTCACGCACAAAAACGCCGAGACCTCATAAGCGCCCAAAACAGAAAAACGCCGGCCTGCGGAGCATTCCGCAGGCCGGCGGCCGTTTTTATCCGATATCACAAAACCATCAGCAGCGTCCCCGCGCCGATGAGCAGACAGCCGATCAGGGACTTGGGCGTGAAGCGCTCATGCAAAAACACGAACGCCAGCACGAGCGTGATGACCACGCTGAGCTTATCGATCGGCACAACCTTCGACGCCTCCCCGATCTGCAGTGCGCGGTAATAGCACAGCCACGACGCCCCCGTCGCCAGACCCGAGAGGATCAAAAACAGCCAGCTCTTCTTGCTGATGTCCGTGAGTCCGCCCTGCGTGTTGGTCACGAACACCATGCCCCATGCCATCGCCAGCACGACCATCGTGCGGATGGCGGTCGCAAGGTTGGAGTTCACGCCCTCGATGCCCACCTTGGCCAGAATGGACGTCAGCGCCGCGAACACGGCCGATAGCAGGGCAAATACGAACCACATACCTATCCCTCCGTTTCCAACGCGGGTCACGCGCGCAGCACCGCCGCCCGCAGGCGGCAAAAAAGTGAAATCATTTTCTCGCGCGACATGTGCGTGAGAGAAAATACTGCTCAGGCTGCAAGTGTGGAATTTGTGCGCCGCAGGCACACAAATTCTGCGCGCAGCAGTCTGCAAGCCTTTTGTCGGAAAACCCTCCGGGTTTTCCGACAGTCTCAGCCCCACCGGCCTGCGATGTTCGCGGGCCGGTGGGGTTTTGTGCGTCTGTCACCCGGCGCACGCCGGGCCGAGGAGCTGCCGGATCTGCTCGAGATCGTCGGCAAAATAGATGCCCCGCTGCCGCGCCTCGCTCGACAGGCCCAGCTCGATCATGTGCGCCAGCTGCGTGCGCAGACCGTCGTAGTAGCCGTTGAGGTTATAGAGGATGCACGGCGCGTCCAGCTGCCCGAGCGCAACGCGGGACATCACCTCCGCGATCTCCTCGAGCGTGCCCGTGCCGCCCGGAAAGGCGATGAACGCATCGCCCAGCTCCAGCATCTTCGCCTTGCGCTCCGGAAAGTCGCGCGTGACGATGAGCTCGGTCAGCTCGTCGTACAAAAAGCCCTGATCCACAAAAACTTGCGGCTCGACGCCCGTCGCCCTGCCGCCCGCGGCGAGCACGCTCTCGGCGAGCGCGCCCATGAGCCCGTTTTTCGACCCGCCATAGACGAGCGCGTTGCCGCTCTCGCCGATCCAGCGGCCGAGCGCGCGCACCGCGTCGCGCAGCGCGGGGTCATTGCCCGCGTTCGCGCCCAGATAGACCGTAATGTTCATAACCGGTTTTCCTCCCATGTCCGCAGGGCCGCTCCGCCCCGCTTTTTTGCCTGTGCTTTCAAGATATCACGCCCGCCGCATATACAGCAGCGGGTACGGCCCGCCTTGCTCATCGCGGTCGGTGCGTTTGTAGGTCACAAAGCCCATGTGCTCGTAAAAGCCGACGGCCTGCGGGTTCTGCTCGTTGACTGTGACCTCCCGAATGCCGTAGTGTTCCACGCCGTATTCCAGCAGCCGCCGGCCGATGCCCGGCATCGGGCTGCGCGGCTCAGCAACAGGATACGCCATTTGCCGCCGCTTGTAAACCCCGCCGCCCTGCACAGATCGACCGCAGTGTGTGCTTGGTCAGGGCCTATTCTCCAGAATTCCCCGTCATTTTACTATCTGGAAATTCGTGCTGGATATTTTGCCACTGCAAAGGTATACTGTTATTAGCGCCGACGAGTTGCAGCGCGCATTGCATAGGCTGACTTAATATACCGTCTTAGAGGAGGGGAGTTTCATGGCAAAATGCAGCACAGACACATGTTGCCTGACACTGCCTTTAAGACTGGAAAAATGGCAGGAAGACCGCCTCGCGAAACGGTTTGAGATTGCCCGGCAGATTTATAACACCATGGTTCGCGCCGAACTCAAAAAACTGCGAGCAATGGAACAGTCCGAACCATATAAAGCAAATCAGGAAAAGATCCAAGCACTTGACTGGAAAACACAAACAGACAAGCAAGCGCTGAAAGCACTCTACAAAGAACGAGATAAGCTCTTACGAGACGGCGGATTTTCGGAATATGGCTTCAAGTCTGATATCAAGAATTATTACAAGCACTTTAACAACAACATTGGTTCCAACGTCGCCTTCCACGGGATCGCACCTCAAGTTTGGGCTGCATTTGAAAAAATGCTTTTCAAAAAAGAAGGAAAAAAAGTCCACTTCAAGAAAAAAGGGGACATACATTCCCTGCGCGGATATTCTGCAGCCGGGAAAAGCGGCGGCGTTGAGATTATTTTCCGAGAAACATATATTGAATGGAAAGGGCTCAAATTGCCGCTAAAGCTTTCACCGGACAATATCTACGAAACGCAGATGCTGAGTTATCGGGTCAAATATGTTCGTTTACTCAGAAAACCCGGAAAACGCAAAGACCGCTGGTACGCACAGCTCTCGCTTGAAGGAAAGCCGGTGATCAAGTATAACCCCAAAACCGGAGAAGTACGGCATCCCATTGGAAAGGGCGCTGTTGGTCTGGACATCGGTCCGCAAACGCTTGCTTATTCTGCAGCCACCGGGGCGGACTTGGTGGAACTCGCCAATCAGGTGCAGAATGTTGAGCAGGAAAAGCGCCGCCTACAGCGAAAATTAGATCGCAGTAGACGAGCTACCAACCCAGGTAATTACGCGGATGATGGAACAATTCGACGCGGAATAGCATTGACACACAATAAATCGAAGCGCTATCTAAGAACACAGCAGGAATTAAAATATCTCCAGCATCAGCAAGCTGAAATTCGAAAGCGGCAGCACACAGAGCTGGCCAATCATCTACTCTCATTGGGCGACTGCTTCTATGTGGAAAAAATGGTGTGGACTTCCCTCACGCATCGTGCGAAAGAAACCGAAATATCCGAAAAAACCGGAAAAATCAAAAGGAAAAAGAGGTTCGGGAAATCCGTCGCTAACAAAGCTCCAGCCACGCTAATCGGAATACTGCAGCGAAAAAGCGCAGCCCTCGGCATTCCCGGTGTAATTGAAGTTCCTACCTCCGTCAAGGCAAGCCAATACAATCATCAATCCGGCACATATACACCCAAGCCACTGTCACAGCGCTGGAACAACATGCCTGACGGGGAACGCATCCAGCGAGATCTCTACTCCGCATTTTTATTACAGCATTACGACCCGCAAACAAACACTTTTGACGCCAATTCCCTTCATCAAGACTACCCTCAGTTTGTCCAATACCATCACGATGCGGTGTTGCGGCTGTACGCAATGCCAAAGACCCCCTCCAGTATGGGAATTAAAAGAAGCCTTCGTTAGTGCGAAGGTGTTTTGATCAGAAAAAACGGTGCAGTTCGCACCACAAAACCGGTCGATTGTCCGTCCGGGGCTGCCGATAATGGCGATATGGATCGCTTTGGCAGCAGAAGAGTTTGGGAAAATAGTCAGCGCGGGTGTCTGATTCTCCGACACCCGAAAAGCTATCTACCAACTCACAGCGTAATCCACAAAAGTGCGATCCGCGTTTTGGCTATATTTGCCGATGCAAGCCGCACAGGCTACGCTGAGGCAAAGATGATGTCGTTCGGCCGGATGGACTCCCCATAGGCGATGCAAGCCGCACAGGCTACGCTGAGGCAAAGTCACGGAGATCCCCGGAGGCTTTACTGATGTGCGATAAAGAAGTAATAGAAGTGTAAAAAATTTTGCCGTTCCTATCCGGCACTTGCGCATTGTGTCGG
>OJPS01000410.1_pt1 | contig 38066 bp, 24 predicted proteins | sample 1598551 | NCBI WGS metagenome assembly OJPS01 (sample SAMN03922488, study PRJEB24848) | human gut metagenome | isolation source: stool sample | host: Homo sapiens | place: Germany | collected 2011-05 | reverse complement strand
CTTTCATGTCCGCACCGTGTCCGCATTTTTGCAAAACAGCTAAAAACAGACAAAATACATTTCATAGTATATCATTTTAATATACTATATTTCAACATATTATAAATATATTCAAATTTTAGTTATTTGCATATGTTTTCACAAATTAATTCCTGTCCTGGGCACTTGGTGATCCCCGTAATCTTTCGATTACGGGGATTTTTGTTTGTGTGAAATCCCCGCCGACAGCCGGACTCCAATATGTCCGAAACAACAATCCCGGCCTGTTCCGGCCGCTCACGGCGTATTCACACGAAAAAATGCGCATCCGCCGACAAACAAGCGGGGATGCGCATTCCTATCCGAATGGCCGAAGGGCTTATCCTCAAATCGTCACCTGCTCCAGACCACCACGGCGCAGCGATCCGCTCCGACCGTGACCTGCGCCCCCTTAACCGAGGCATCCCCGTAGATCACGCGCGGAACGCCGTATCGTCCCGTACGCAGCCGTATGGCCGCGCTTTCCGGACGCTTGTTGACAATCACGGTCGTCAAAACGCCCTCTTTGCGCATGGTGCGCATCAGCACGTCCGGTTCGGGCGTGCGGAACGAAGCCGGAGCCGCGTCTATGGCATCGCGGCACTCCCGCCCGTAGAAAGCCGTCAGCGGAACCATATCGCGGTGATATCCGCCCAATTCGATCGGGGAGGGCACCCACACGACCTCGCCGCGGCCATAGCGGTTGCGCACGGCCGCGACATCGCCGCCGTCCGTCATCATCGTCTCGCCCGAAGCAGGCACCAAGATCCCCCGCCACAGATGCGCAGGCAGCTCCTCGCCCAGCGTGAAATACTCCCCGGCGACTTTGAATTCGCTGACCTCCGCTCCGAAACACGATTTCAGCGGGAAGCCGTTCATAAACAGACATCGCATGTTTTCATCGTAGAATCCCGACAATCCCGTAACGATCAGCTTGCCGCCGTTGCGGACGAACGACTCGATGCGGGGCCGGAATTCGGAAGGCAGCGCCACCATATGCGGGATCACGGCCGTACAGCCCGCCGCGTCGTCCCAGTCGAAGGTCGCCATATCGGCCACTTCGGGCGTTACGCCCCATGCCGATATGGCCTCATAAGCGGCGGCCAGCGACTTCATGCAGGCCGAAGCCTGCCGCCCCTCCTCACCGGATGCGGGCGTTTCGGCATTGCGCCGCTGAATGCGCAGGGAAGCGATGTTATAGAGGAGCGTCACCGGAGCCGGCGCAGGCTTCAACCCCCGAAACTCTTCGCCGTGACGCTGCAATACCGATGCGACCTTCGCGGCTTCGAGCATACGGTCCGAGGGCCTGCGCAGGAAGTCGAGCAGCCCCCACTCCCCCGCCTCCATGACGGCCGCCCGCTGATTGAGCGACCAGAAGATCACCCCTTCGGCGCCGGAAGCGATCGCCGTCCAAAGATACTGCGCTGTATGCGCCGCCGTGGGACAGTAGGGAACATTGCCGCTGGCGGTGACGTTTCCGCCCTGCAGTTCGGTGATCCAGAACGGATTGCCGAGTGCGTTGTGACGGATGATATCCGACATCAGGGAGACGCCGAGCGGATATTCGCGCTGGCTGAACATGCCGAAATGCCAGCTCAGGTGCAGCGATGCGCCGACCGAGGTGAGGAATTTCGAGTAGGCCGGAAAGTCGTAATCGGGCAGCGTGCCCAGAATCTGGTGCGGATTGATATGTCGCCCGCGCTGCGGATCGAGCCGTTCGACCAGCTGCGCGATATGGTTCAGATACCACGTCGTATAGTAGGTCAGGAACTTCTCCTGCGTGAAATCGGCTTTCAGATAACCCTCCCCGCGCTCTTCCGGCGGGAAGTCCGCCAGCCAGCGGTCATAGACCTCCCTTGCGAGGTCGGTCATGGCGACGCGCGTCCCGCCGCTGCCGGGTTCGTTCTGCAGCACCCATGTCCACAGCGATTCATACTGCCGGAAATGCGACACCACGGCCGTGATATAATCGTCGATTTCGCGCAGGTGCGCCTTCGAACGGGGGAATTTGAAACCGCCCACGTCGTTCAGCTCGTCGGTGACGGGAAACAGCGTGGCGAAAAGCCGGACGCCGTATTTGTCCGCCGCACGGAACGCCTCGTCGTAAAGCGAGAAATCCCACTCCCCGCCGCGGTACATGTGCGCCCCGAACATCCGGATACGGGCCACCTTCATCCCGTTATCGTGCAACAGGCGGAAAAATCCGTCGATATCCTCCGGCGTCTGTCCCGGCTCTACAAAAACCTGAGCGCCGATCTGCGGCACATCGCATTGCTGGGCGCGCACCCCGGCCGTTCCGGCCAGCAGTAGGAACGCCATCAACCACTTTCTCATCGTTTATTCATTTTTATACGCCACCCGGCGGCTCGTCCGCGCCGCATCGGCCGGAGTTCCCGCAGGAGCAATTACAAATTCATATCCGTAGTGCTTCTCCAAGAGTCGGTACGCCTCCGAAGGACGCGATTTCACGCTCCACGAGTCGGTGCCGCCCACGCCGGCCTGCGCACAATCGACATTCACCAGCCATGCGTCGTCCAGCCGCACGATCTCGTGCGTATGCTCCGCCGCATCCAGCGCCTCCTGCGTGCAGGGCCAGACCGAGACGCACAGAGGCTGCCGGCCCGCGAAAACGACTCCGCCGCCTTTGCCCGCAAGCTGGAGATAGCGGACGTCGCAGCGGTTGCCGCACTCCTGCGGATAGATATAGGCGGGACTGAAATCAGCCGTATTGCCGGAGTAAACCCCGAACAGGGAGCCTTCCTTACGGTCGGCATAATTCTCTCCGGGACCGCGGCCGCAGTAGACATATCGGTCCAGCACCCCGCTCCACAGAGCCTGCAGACCGATGCGCCGCGGTTCGGGAAGCGTGTCTGCGATCCGCAGGTCGTACGAAACGGCCAGCTCCCCGTCCGCCGCAAGCCGATAGCGCAAAGCCAGCCTGACGCCCCCGCCGCACACGACGGCCGTCACCGCACCGTCGGCCGCATTCAGGCTTTCGAGTTTCAGCCGCTCAGGCATCGTGCGCCATGCGCCCATGCGCTCCCGCGTACGCCAGCCCCGGCGGTCGTTGTCGGTGGATGCCCGCCAGAAATTCGGTACGAGCGGACTCCGCATCAGCTCGCAGCCCCGCACCGCATATCCCGACAGATATCCCGTCGCCGCATCGACCGTCGCGGTCACACTCCCGGCAGTCAGCGTCACCGAACGTTCCGTACGGCTGACGACGGCACTGCGGGCGGCCGCAGCGCGCACGGGCGCCGCAGCGGGCAGTGCGAACTGGTAACGGCCCGCCTCGAATCCCCGCAGGGCATAGGGTTTATCCTCTTTCAGGCGGTAAACGATATCCAGCCAATAATCGACGCCGGATTCGGGACGGGGCGCCTTGTACCCCACGCGGCACTCCGTGCAGGCTCCCGCTTCCGTGCGCGGCACTTCGAAAGTCCCGCTTCCCAGCGTCGCGCCCATGCTGGACGTAATGCGCCATTCGAAAACATACTCATCGGTCGAAACGAAGAAATTGCGGTTCCGGATCGTGAAAAAATCCTCTCCGGGCCGCGGCTGCGCGATTTCGAGCGGCTGGAAGACATGCTTCGCCTCCGCCGCGGCCGGCTTGAGACTCCGGTCGGGATTGATGATTCCGTTGATATTGAAGTTGGCGTCATGGTTCTCGCGGCTTCCGAAATCGCCGCCGTAGGCCCAGAAACGCCTTGCCCTGCATATAGGCCGGAGGTTCGATGCCGGCGAGCGAGAGTACGGTGGGCGCCAGATCGGGGAACCCGATCAGCCGGTCGGTCCGGCCGGACTGACCGTTGGCCAGATGTCTCCATTTGGGAGGCAGGTAGACGATGAACGGCACGTGGGTCCCGGTCTCATAGACGAACCCCTTGCCGCGGGGCAGGCATCCTCCGTGGTCGCTGAAGAAAAAGACGATCGTATTTTCATCGAGCCGCTGCCGCCTGAGATCGTCGAGAAACATCCCGACCCATGCGTCGATGTCCTGCGACCCCTCCATATGAAACGCGAAGTCAGACCGGATTTCCGGAATGTCGGGCACATGCGGCGGCAGTTCCAGCCGCGCCGGATCGAGCCCTTCGAGGGCGAAATCCCGCCGCTGGTCGGTATGATAGGAACGGATGCGCCCCATATGGGTGGCCATCGAGTTGAATACGGCAAAAAACGGCTGGTCCTTCTTCCGCGCCGGGTTGTTGTATGTCGCCGCCGGACCGCAGCTGTCCCACATGGCCTTATTGTCACACAGCGTATTGTAGTCGGTTTTGGATTTGTTGGTGCAGTAATATCCCGCCGCACGCATATAGTCGGGCAGAAAAACAGTCTCCGGCGTGGCAAACCGGCAGCGGTGCCACTCCATGCCGAAAGTCGAGGCGTAGCATCCGGTGATGATGCACGACCGGGAAGGCGAGCTTTGGGTGCCGACCGAATGGGCCCGCATATATTGGATGCCGGCTCCGGCCAGACTGTCGATCGTGGGCGTGGCGACATGCCTGTTGCCGTAACAGCCGAAATCATAAGGACTCGTGTCTTCGATCGTAAGCCATAATATGTTCGGCCGTTGCTGCGCATACGAATTCCCGCCGCCGAACACCAGTCCCGCGGTGGTCAAAAGTCCTGAAAGATGTGTTGTTTTCATACCTGCATACGTTTTGTCCCGACGGCAATATTACGAAATTCCGGGCAGCTCACGAAGCACGGATTCATCCAAAACTAACAGAAAAGCCGAAAGCGCGTTTTCAGCGTCGGAAAATTACCGCATCAGGGCGGTGTGTTATTTTTTGACGGATCGCTGACCATCATTTCCGGCCGTTTGAGTTATGTTTGCGACAACCCAACCCGACAAACGATGAAAAGACTTCTCCTGATCCTATGGCTTCTGACCGCCGCGGCGGGAAGCCGGATTTCGGCCGCCGGCCGCACCGAACTGAACCAAGGATGGAAATTCCGGCAATACGGACTCGGCGAATGGCTCCCGGCCGCAGTCCCCGGAACCGTGCATACCGACCTGCTGGCAAACGGGCAGATCCCCGATCCGTTCTACGGCAGCAGCCAGAGCGATCTGCAGTGGATCGACAAGACCGACTGGGAGTACTGCTGCACGTTCGACGCACCCGAATTGGCGTCGTACGACAACGTGCGGCTCGTCTTCGAAGGAGTGGACTGCTATGCCGACATCAGGCTGAACGGCGAACTGCTTCACCGCACGGGCAACATGTTCCGCACATGGAAAAGCGACGTCAAGGGATTGCTGAAATCCCGGAACAACCGCCTGCACGTCGTTTTTCACTCCCCGGTCATGCAGGGGCTCAAAAACATGGCGGCCTACGGCAGCCGTCTCACCGCCAACAACGACCTCGGCGCATTGGGCGGACTGGGCCCCAACAAGGTAAGCGTTTTCACCCGCAAGTCGGGCTACCAGTACGGCTGGGACTTGGCGCCGCGCTATGTCACCTCCGGATTGTGGCGTCCGGTCGCGCTCGAAGCGTGGAACGAAGCCCGCGTGGAGGATTTCCACGTGCGCACCCGCTCGACAGGGCCGCGAAAGGCGCAGATGAGCGCATCGGCCGCATTACGGACGGATGCGGCCGGCTGCTATCGCATCCGGATACTGTTGAACGGCAAGAGCATCCTCACGGCAGACAAGACGCTGGATGCCGGGACGCATTCAATCGAAGAGCCGTTCGAGATTCCCTCTCCGCGGTTGTGGTATCCCAACGGAATGGGCGAGCCTTACCTCTACGACGTGGAGCTGGTGCTGGAAAAAGAGGGGAGGGAGCTTGACCGCACGGCCGTCAGATGCGGCGTACGAACCGTATCGCTCCGCTGCCGCGACGATGCGGACGGCCGCGGCCGCGGTTTCGGCTTCGAGATCAACGGCATCCCGGTATTCTGCAAAGGCTCCAACTATGTGCCGGCCGACGCGTTTTTGCCCCGGATTTCGCGGGAGAAAACGGAATTTCTCGTGCGGAGCGCCGCCCAAGCCAATATGAACATGCTGCGCGTCTGGGGCGGCGGCACGTACGAGTCGGACGATTTCTACGAAATGTGCGACCGGTACGGCATCATGGTGTGGCAGGATTTCGTCTTCGCCTGCAACATGTATCCCGGATCGGCGCAGATCTACGCCGACATCCGGGCCGAAGCCGAAGACAACGTACGCCGGCTGCGCAACCACCCGTCGCTCGTCCTCTGGTGCGGCAACAACGAAATAGACGTAGCATGGAAACCCCACGACAAACGCAACAGCCGGTTCCGCAAATTCTATACGGAAGAAGAGGCCGAACAGTTCGACCGCGTAAACGAAACCATCTTCCGGAATATCCTGCCCGGCGTGGTGGACAGCCTTTGCGGCGGCACCGTACCCTACTGGCACTCGTCGCCCTCGCCGGGCTGGGGGCTCGATACGGCGGACCGCTGGCGCTACGGCGACGTACACAACTGGGACGTCTGGCACAAAGGCGACCCCATATCGGCCTACAACACCCAAATCGCCCGTTTCATCTCGGAATACGGACTCCAATCCTACCCCGAACTCTCCTCGGTCGAGCGTTTCATCCCCGAAGGGGAGCGCCGCCTCGCCTCTCCGTCCATGACGTCGCATCAGGGCGACCGGAAAAAGGGAGACGCCCGGATGCTGGAATATGTCGATCGGTCATACCTGCGCAGCGACGATTTCGCACGCACGCTGTACCTCAGCCAATTGATGCAGGCCGAAGGGATGAAGACGGCGATGGAGGCGCATCGGCGCAACATGCCCTACTGCATGGGGTCGCTCATCTGGCAGCTCAACGACGTATGGCCCTGCGCCAGCTGGTCGGGAATCGACTATTACGGCCGGTGGAAAGCCATGCACTACTTTGTAAGGAAAGCGTGCGAACCGGTCGTCGTCTCCCCTTACATCCAAGGCGATACGCTCGACATTTTCGTCGTCTCCGACCTGCGGCAGCCGCTCCGGGGAGTAATGAAACTCACGCTGACGGATTTTTCAGGCAACAAGCTGAAAAGCAGCTCCCACCCCGTGACCGTCGGAGCCGCCGCATCGCAGCGTGCGCTCCGGTACGGCGTACGCGATTATCTGGACGGTACAGACCCCGGCAACGCGGTGCTGGTCTGCGAATTCCGGTCCGACAAGACCGCGTACCGGGCTTTGCAGTATTTCGAGACGATGAAAAACGCCGCACTCCCGGCCGCGGCGGTCCGCATCCGCGCCGAGAAGCCCGACGCAGCGACCTGCCGGATCACGGTGAGCAGCGACAAACTGGCGAAGAATCTCACCCTGCATTACAAGGGTACGGCGGGAATCTTCTCCGACAACTATTTCGACCTGCTGCCGGGCGAAAGCCGGAGCGTCACGCTTACGGCGCCGGAAGATGCCGCAGAGATCCTGCGACACATCGAATGTATGGCACTCAACCCTCAAATCACAATCATAAAGCCATGATGCACCTGAAACGAATCGCGCTGCCCGCAGGTTTCGCAGCCCTCGCCATTTCGCAGGCGGCAGCCCAACCGGCCGCTCCGGTCCCGGTCGCCCGCAACGGCGAAAAACCGCGCAACGTCATCTTCATCCTCAGCGACGACCACCGCTACGACTTCATGGGGTTCACGGGAGCCGTTCCGTGGCTGCAGACCCCGGCGCTCGACCGCATGGCCCGCGAAGGCGCCTGCCTGAAAAATGCGTTCGTGACCACGTCGCTCTCCTCGCCGAGCCGGGCCTCCATCCTCACCGGTCTGTTTACGCACACCCATACCGTCGTGGACAATCAGGCGCCGAAGCCCGACGATCTGGTCTTTTTCCCGCAGTACCTCCAGCAGAACGGATACCGCACCGCCTTCTTCGGCAAATGGCACATGGGCAATCAGGACGACATGCCCCAGCCCGGATTCGACCATTGGGAGGGATTCCGCGGACAGGGGACCTACTACAACACGGTGCTCAACATCAACGGCGAGCGCGTAAAGTTCGATCCGGAACTCTACTCCACCGACATACTGACCGACCACGCCATCGACTTCGTACGCGACAACGAAGAGGGTCCGTTCTTCATCTACCTCTCCTACAAATCGGTACACTCCGGATTCCAGCCTTCGCCCTCCCGCAAAGGGATGTACAAGGACGAAAAAGCGGTCTATCCGCCGTCGTTCAACGTGCCGGAGTACGGAATCCCCCGACTGCCCAGCAAGGATGCGGACGGCAGGCCGCTCGCAGGACGGGGCTGGTACGGCGAGAACCGGCTCCCCGACTGGGTAAAGAACCAGCGGGAAAGCTGGCACGGCGTCGATTACCAGTATCACGGCGCACTGCCGTACGAGGAGGACTTCCGCAATTACTGCGAGACGGTGACCAGCATGGACGACGCCATCGGGCGGCTGCTGGATTTTCTGCAGGCCGAAGGGCTCGGCGAATCGACTCTGGTGATCTATATGGGCGACAACGGCTTCACGTGGGGCGAACACGGACTGATCGACAAACGCAACTTCTACGAACCCTCCGTACGCGTGCCGATGCTGGCCTACTGTCCCGAACTCATTCCGGCGGGCCGCACGGTGGAGGAGATGGTGCAGAACATCGACGTCGCCCCCACGATCATGGCCGCCTGCGGACTCGCCAAAGCGCCGCAGATGTGCGGCGAGTCGTTCCTGCCGCTGCTCAAGGGCGGCACGGCAGCCGACTGGCGCAAGCGCATCTATTACGAATACTATTGGGAATATGCGTTTCCCCAGACTCCGACCGTTTTCGGAGTGCGCACCGACCGCTACAAATACATCCGTTACCACGGCATCTGGGACACCAACGAGTTCTTCGACCTGCAGGAAGACCCCTACGAGACGGTGAACCTGATCGACCATCCGGAGCTGCAGGATACGATCCGCTCGCTGGCCAACGACCTCTACGACTGGCTCGAAACGACCGGCGGCATGCAGATTCCGCTCAAACGGAGCGTTTATTACCGGCACGGCGACCATCGCAATGCGAAAACTTATTAAATTTGTATTCTAAAACCTCACCGATGAACCGACTTCTGGCAATTCTCCTCTGCGGAACGACCCTCTGCACCGCCGCAGCCGCTTCCGAACGGAACGCTCCGGCCGACCAATTCGTCAACGCCCTGCGAAGGCTTCCCGCACGAGCCACCTCCTACTCTTACAGCTCCGAACAGGACGCCCTTGCGGGCGACCGCACGCTGTCGCGCATCCAATCGCTCGACGGCATGTGGAAATTCCGTTTCGCCGAAGACGTCTCCCGAAGCCCCGCGGATTTCTGGCTCCCCGGAGCCGACCTGACCGGCTGGGACGAAATACCCGTCCCTTCGTGCTGGGAGATGCAGGGCTACGGCTACCCGATCTATACCAACGTCGTCTATCCCTTCGAATTCAAGCCGCCCTACATCACGCGCGACAATCCCACGGGCTGTTACGTCCGCACCTTTTCGGTGCCGGAAGCGTGGAGCGGCAACCGTGTGACCCTGCACTTCGGGGGAGTCTATTCCGGATTCTACGTCTGGGTAAACGGCGCCTTGGCCGGATATGCGGAAGACAGCTGCCTGCCCAGCGAATTCGACATCACCGGACTTTTACAGCCGGGAGAGAACAGACTGGCCGTCCAAGTATTCAAATGGACCGACGGAAGCTACCTCGAAGACGCCGACCACTGGCGCATGGCGGGCATTCACCGGGAGGTCTTCCTCTCGGCCAAGCCCGATGCCGCGATCGGCGATTTCGGCGTCAGGACGATCTTCGACGCCGACATGCGCGACGCGCTGCTGCAAATCCGTCCGGCAATAGATTTGCGCGAAGGGGTCTCCGCCGCAGGCTGGCAGCTCGGCGCACGGCTTTACGCACCCGACGGAACCCCTTCCGGGCGTGAACTGACGCTGCCCGTCGAAGAGATTCTTGCGGAAGCCTATCCCCAGCGCGACAACGTCTATTTCGCCCTGCTGGAAGAGCGTATCGCCGCACCCGAAAAGTGGAGCGCCGAGAATCCCGCACTCTACACGCTGGTGCTGACTCTCCGCGACGCCGCCGGAAAACTCGCCGAAGCCCGCAGCTGCAAGGTCGGATTCCGCGACGTCCGTCTGCGCGGCCGCGAAATGCTCGTCAACGGCGTGCCGGTAAAGCTCTGCGGCGTGAACCGGCACGACCATGACCAATATGGCGGCAAAACCGTTTCGCGCGAATCGATGGAGGAGGACGTCCGCCTTATGAAACGGCTCAACATCAACTCCGTACGCACGTCGCACTACCCCAACGACCCCTATTTCTACGAACTCTGCGACCGTTACGGCCTTTATGTCGTCGATGAAGCCAACATCGAAACGCACGGCAAAGGCGGCCTGCTCTCGAACGATCCGCAATGGATTACGCCTTTTCTCGAACGCGTAAGCCGGATGGTCATCCGCGACCGCAACCACCCGTCGGTCATCATGTGGTCGCTGGGCAACGAATCCGGCTGCGGCCCGGCGCACGCGGCTGCGGCAGGCTGGGCCAAAGATTACGACCCGACCCGCCTGATCCATTACGAAGGAGCGCAGGGACAGCCTATGCACCCGCTTTACGTTCCGCTGAAACGGACTTCGGCCGCAGCCTTTACCAGCGTAATGGCTGCGGACAACCAGCCCGCCGCCGGACAGGTCAAGAAGCCGCAAAACGGCGGCAACCCCACCGACCCGGCCTATGTCGATGTCCTCAGCCACATGTATCCGACCGCCGCGCAGCTCGAACAGATGGCCCTCAACCCGATGCTCGACCGCCCCGTGATGATGTGCGAATACGCCCATTCGATGGGCAACTCCACCGGCGGACTGAACGACTACTGGAAACTCATCCGGACACACGCCGGACTGCTGGGCGGACACATCTGGGACTGGGTGGAACAGGGACTGGTGAAAAAAGACGCGCAGGGACGCACCTACTGGGCCTACGGCGGCGATTTCGAACCGGCCGGAGAACATAACGACGCCGCTTTCTGCTGCAACGGCATCGTCAATCCCGACCGTACGCTGAAACCCGCCGCACTGGAGTGCAAATATGTCTTCCAGCCCGTCGAGTTCACGGCTTCGGACCTTGCGGCCGGAAAGATCGCAGTCCGCAACCGCAATTTCTTCGCCGGGACCGAACGCTATGACTTCACATGGGAAATCTCGACCGACAAGGGCGTGCTCCAGCACGGCAGTTTCGAGGTGCCGCCGACCGCCGCCGGCTGCCGCTCCGAAGCCGCGATCGCATTCCGGCTCTTCAAACCGGAACCCGGCGCCGAATACCTGCTCCGGGTGCAGGCCCGCGAAAAGCGCCGTACGCCGTACGCCGAAGCCGGATACGCAGCCGCCGAGGAGCAGTTTGCACTGCCCGTTTACAAAGAGCCGGTCCGGAGTGCGCCCAAAGGCAGGGCAAGCGTCGCGCAGGATGACGAGTTCATCGTGCTGAGCGCCGCCGGCTCCCGCACCGAGATCGACCGCCGCAGCGGGTACGTCGTCTCGCACTCGGTGCGCGGATGCAAACTGATAAGCGCCCCGCTGCGCCCCAATTTCTGGCGCGCCTCCACCGACAACGACTGGCGCGGCTGGCGCGTCGGGAAAATCGCAGGATGCTGGAAAGAAGCCCCCGAAAGATTGCAGACCGTCTCCGTACGAATCGACGAATCGGCGGGTTCGGTCACCGTCGAGAAGGCGATACCCGACAGCGTCCGGCTGACGCTGACCTATACCCTCGACGGCGCAGGGGCCTTGGCCGTGGATTACAAGCTCGACATCTCCGACCGGATGCCGGAGCCGCTGCGCGTCGGACTGCAAACCTGCGTCCCCAACACGCTGGAGCGAATCGCCTATTTCGGAAAAGGTCCGCAGGAAAACTATTCGGACCGCTCCTGCGGCGCCTTTCTGGGACTTTACCGCAGCACGCCCGAAAAATTCATGCACAGTTACATCACCCCTCAGGAAAACGGCAACCGCTGCGACGTCCGCTGGCTCTCGCTGACAGCTTCCGACGGCCGGGGCGTTCAGTTCGTCGGGGCCGAACCGCTGAGCGTATCGGTATGGAATTGCACGCAGGAGAGTCTGGACAAGGCGCGCCACAGCAACGAAGTCGAACCTTTGGCCGATGCTCTGACCGTCAATATCGACCGTACGCAGACCGGTGTCGGCGGCACGGACACTTGGAGTCTCAAGGCCCGGCCTTCGGATCAGTACCGGCTGCTGGAGAAACACTACGCCTGCCGGTTCACGATCATCCCCTGCAACGGCGAAGCCGAAACGATACGCAACGGCCGCAGCCTGTTCAGGAACCAATAAGTCCCTGCAATTTCCGCCGTCCAGACACGAGCGGCAGAAAGTCACGGAACATTCATTACGCCCGGCCGAAATTCGGCCGGGCGTAATGTCAATACCACCGGAGATCCGGCAAAAGTATCGGGTGTAAAAAAGATCAAAAATCGGCCGATTCGTACAATGTACGGATTTTTTGCTACCTTTGTTAAGTCACCTAACTCCGAAAGTCCCGTCCATCGATGAATCCCGTCCGCCCGCGGAACGGCGGCTGCGGTCTCCGGCTGCAAATTCCTGCCGCGCCCCTCATGCAATTCCCGCGTCCCTGCAACCGACAATGCAGGGCCGTCACTTATTTATCCTAACCTCAAAATCATGATGAAAAAATTCGCCCTTTGGAGCCTCGCGCTCCTGCTGACGTTCGCCGCCGCATGCAGCGACTACGACGACACCGAGCTGTGGAACAGCGTGAACGACATCAAAAAACGCGTCGAAGCGCTCGAAACCGCCGTCGCCAAACTCAACTCCGACGTTTCGGCCATGCAGACGCTGATCGAAAAACTCAACGAAAAGGTCTACGTCTCGAAGGTCGAGACCAACGCCGACGGCTCCTACACGATCTACTTCACCGACCCCGAAAACACCAAAATCACGATTACGAACGGAAAAGACGGCGCCGCGGCGCCCGTAATCGGCGTTGCGAAGGATACGGACGAGATCTACTACTGGACCCTGACATCGGGAGGGGGAGAGCCTGAATGGCTGCTGGCCGACGGCAAAAAGATCCCCGTCACGGCCGCCGCCGTCGTGCCCCTGCTGAAGATCGACGACAAGGGATTCTGGATCATCAGCTGCGACAAGGGCGCGACGTGGAACTACATCACCGACGACAAGGACCAGCCGGTTTCGGCGCTGGGTCAGGGCGGCGTGAGCGACTCGTTCTTCAAGGAGGTGACGCAGGACGGCGCATACGCCTATTTCACGCTCATGGACGGCACGACGATCACCGTAGCCATGCGTTCGGATTTCTACCTGCTCGTCAAAATGGCCCCGGCGCTTGGCACCTACGCCTACGGCGAGAACAAAACCTATGAGACCGAAAGCGTGGGCGTGAACGACGTCGTGCTGACCAAGCCCACCGGCTGGGTCGTTTCGTACGCCGACGAGGTGCTTACGATCAAAGCCCCCGCCGAAGAGGCCGTCTGCGAAACGGAAGGCGAAATCGCCGTCATCTACTTCGGCGACAACGACCGCAGCTCGCTGGTAAAGATGAAGGTCAAGATCGACAAGGATTACACGGGCGTAACCGAAGGCGACAACTTCACGCTCGAAATCACCGAAGTCGGGGACACCCGCGTCAGGGCCGCCATCACGCCGAAAGATCCCGAAATGTCCTATTACGTCTATCCCTACGATCCGGCCAAGAGCGACGAGGCATGTATCACCCAGCTCCAGAAGCGTTTCAAAGCCGACATCGCCGACGGACCGGAATATGTGGATTACTTCTTCAAAGGCACCAAAACCGACTACAGATACAGCGGCCTGACGCCCGGCGAGAGCTACGACCTCTCGGTGGTCGGCGTAAAATACGACCTGACGGCCAAGACGCTCGACATCGTCACGCCGCTCATGCGGGTTCCTTTCAGCACCAAAGCCCCCGAAATCATCAACACGGCCTATCTGATGACCCTCTCCGACATTTCGTGGTACGGGGCGAAGTGCGCCGTCCATCCTTCGGACGACCTGCCCTACTTCTGCACGTTCGTCAAGAAATCGACTTTCGACATGGCCTATGACGACGCCGATTTCGCACAGACCTACATCGACGACCGCTACCTCTGGCCCTATTACGGCGAGCTGAGCGACGGCATCCTGCTCTGGAGCGACTTCACCGCAACGGGCGACCTCGCATTCTCCTCGCCGGGATTCGTGCGGCGCGATCCGCTCTATATCTCGGAGGATATCTACCCGCTGGAATCCGACACCGATTATTACGCCGTGGCGTTCGGCTGCAACGAGAACGGCGAATTCTCGAACAGCCGCGTCTCGCGCAAGCTTTTCCATACCAAAGCCTTCACGCCGACCGAAGCGTGCACCTTCACCATCGACGTAACCGTCGACCAACAGGACCTCGCCATCAAGGTGATCCCGTCGGACAAAAACACGAGCTACATCACGTTCATCGACGAGCGCGACACCTACCGCGACAATTTCGCCACGCCGCGGCAATATCCGCCCTACGACCTCTACTGGCGTATGCAGGGACTGGAAGCGGGACAGACGATCGGGGACGACGACTGCTTCTACACGGGCGACGCGGCTTATAACGTCGTAAGCCTGAAAGCCGCATCGGCCTACATCGTCTTCGCCTACGGATGCTCCGCCGACGGCAGAATCACGACCGAGCCGGAGATCGTCGAGGTCCACACCAAAGGAACGGTGGACCAGCCCGACCTGAACTCGGCCGCCAAGCGCCGCCGCACGGTCAGCGCACGGCCCGCATACCGTGTGATCCGCTGACGGGAATTGCAGACATAAGGAAGCCGGACTTAAAAAAGTCCGGCTTCTTGTTTAACCGACACCACATCAAATTCGCAAACGGCCTCGATCCATTCCCAAGCGATCCCCGCAATAACAACCGGCCCTCCCATTACCGTCCGCCGAAGTACAAACCCTCCGGGAGGACCCGAAACAGGCCCTCGCTCTGAAGAAAAACTCAGAGAAAGGAAGACAGTCCGGAAAAGCCAGTACCAAAACTCCGGAAAAGCCCCGTTCCCCCAAAAACTCCCATTCGGGAAAGCCCTCCTCCGGGAAGACCGGCTTCTGCCCCCCCGGAAAGCACTGAGCGGCACCCAGCGCAAAGCCCCTCCGCACCCGCAAGAAGCCACAGGCTGCGGTCAGCGGCAGCTGAACGAGACGCTTTGCCGCGCCCCGTGTTCGTCGATAACGGTCAGCCGGTGCGCACCGGGAGCGGGACGGACGGATATCTTGTGTTCGAGGGTCGTCGCACCGATATAATTGTCGTCGATATGCCAGTATAACACGGCGTTGCGGTCGCGGTGTATGGCCGTGAAGACCAGACTCTGCGCCTCGCCTTCGAGCGATTTGGGCGCCACCAGCACGCGCCCCGGCTGGGGATAGACGATGTCGATCGGATTGCCGCCCGCCCCGCTGCCCGAAAGTCCCGGATGCAAAGGCGGCAGCGGACGGTAGTCGGGATGCTGCTTCCTGTAATACCACTCCTGCGCGGGCGGCAGGATAAACATCGGCATCCGGACGATCTGCGCCGGGTCGTAACAGTCCGCGGTCACCCGGTAGCGGAGGTCGCGGCTCAGATTCACGATCCGGTGGTAGGGACAGACTTCGCCGGCGGCAGCCGTGCGGGGAATCATCAGCGTATCGCGGTCGGGACATATGTGCGAAGCCAGACAGCCGCTCTGCCGGCAGACGACGGCCGCTTCCAGATCGCCGTGAGGCTCCGCGAACCACTCCCCGCCGGGCAGCAGCCCGAATACGTCGAAGAGCAGCGGCGCGGCATACCCCACCCCGGTCATCAGCGGACGGCCTTCGCCCGAACAGTTGCCCACCCAGACGCCGACGGCATAGTCGGGCGTCGCCCCGACGGCCCACGCATCGCGGTTGCCGTAGCTGGTGCCCGTTTTCCAGCCGATCTTCTTCGACGAGGAGAAATACTGCCACTCGCCCTCCTCCTCAGGACGGGCCACATGGCTTATCGAATTGAACATAAGCCATATCGCACCCCTCGACAGCGGAATGTCGTCCGCGCTGACCGTCTTTACGGCCTCCGGATCGCAGTGCGGGATGCGGACCGGCCCGCCGCCGAGCTTGGCGGCCAGCATCGCATAGACCGACGTCAGGTCCCAGAGCGTGATCTCGGCACCGCCCAGAATCAGCGAAAGCCCGTAATGGTCGGCGCTCCTGTCAATCGTCCCGAATCCCAGATTCCGCACCAGCGCCAGAAAATTCTCGCGCCCGTATTTGTCGAGCATCTTCACCGAAGGAACGTTCAGCGAACGTTCGATCACCCGGTTGGCAGGCACCGCGCCGCTGAAGTCGTGGTTGAAGTTCTGGGGCGTAAAGTCCTTGTAATAAGTCGGAACATCCGGAAACAGCATCGTGGGCAGGGCCGTCCCGTTGTCCAGCATCGCGGCGTAAAGCAGGGGTTTGAGCACGCTTCCGCTACTGCGGGGCGCCCGGACGACATCGACGCTGGTGCCCTCGCTCCTGTCCGCGGGATCGTAGACATTTCCCACATAGGCCAGCACTTCGCCGCTTTTCACATCCATCACCACGACGGCGAGGTTGTTTATCTTATTGCCCCTGTTGCGCCGGTTGTGCCGCAGCGCCAGCTCGTTGACCCTGCGCTGCAGGTCATAGTCGAGCGTCGAGCGGAGCGATCCCCCGCGCATCCGCCCCAGCAGGTGCATCGCCTGCATCGGCATCGGTTCGGGAGCGTCGGGCAGCGGTTCCTGCCGGGCCAGAGCGCACGTCAGGGAGTCGATATGCCCGCCGCGCCATATCCGTTCCAGCAGGTCGTCCCGCTTGCGCCGCAACCGTTCCCGGTTGCGCCTGATATGGATGAGCGCGGGCGAGTTCGGCAGTACGGCGAGCATGGCGCTCTCGCCCCACGAGAGGCTGCCGGCGCTGCGGCCGAAATAGTACCATGCGGCGCTCTCCAGTCCGATCACATTGCCGCCGAAGGGGGCGTGGGAGGCGTACAGGGCGAGTATCTCCTCCTTGCTGTATCTGAATTCCAGCCGGGTCGCCAGAATCGTCTCGATGATTTTCTCCCGGAAGGTCCTCGCTTTCCGGCCGCGGCTCAGGCGGATCGTCTGCATCGTAAGCGTGCTGGCGCCGCTGGCCACCCTTCCCGAAGCGAGGTTCTGCCGCACGGCGCGGCCGAGCGCCAGCGGATCGACCCCGAAATGGCGGTAGAAACGTTTGTCCTCGTAAGTAGTAATAGCGACACGGAATTTGTAAGGCACGCTGTCCGTAGGGAAAAAGCGCCACTGTCCGTCGGAAGCGACCTTGGCCGACATCAGACGGCCGTCGCGGCTCCAGACGGTCGCCGAGAAAGGCTCGTCGAAAAGCGTCCGGGGCAGGCAGAAACAATACCCCGCCGCAGCCGCGGCAAGGAGCGGCAACAGCAGGAAATATATTGTTTTCCGCTTGAGCTTTTCAGTCATATTTTATGTATCTTTGACAAAGTTACCAAAAAAACCACTATGAAAGCAATCCGCTACGTATTGTTTGCAACGGCTCTCCTGCTCTTCGCCTCATGCGGCAGGCAGCCGTCCGATATCATCGAATCGTCGCCGAACGGAGTGACGGGCGTCAAAATGCCGATTCTCGTGACGTTCAAGGAGAACGTCGAGCCGAAAGAGGACAGAATCCGGGAAGCCGTATCGATCTCGCCCTCCGTCGATTTCGACGTCTACCTTTCGGGAATGCGGATGCTGCGGATCATCCCCCGGTCGCCCCTGAAATACGACACCCGCTACAAGGTGACCATCGATGCCGCGAAACTCACCGGACGGCAGCTCAAAGGCGTCGCGGAATTCGAATTCGCCACGCCGAAACTGCGGTTCGCCTACAGCGACTACTGGCTGCAGCAAAGCGACGACATGACCTCCTACGTACTGGTCGGCGAGGTGGTCTCGTCCGATTACGCGGAGAGCGGCTACGTGGAGAAGAACCTCAAGATAAGCGGACTGAAGAATCCGGACGTCGCGTGGGTGCACTCCGCGAACGGCACCACGCACCAGTATACCGTCGGCAACATCGCCCCCGGCGAGGGAGCGGGTTACACGCTGACGCTCGATTTCGGCTACGGCGACAGCAAGACCCTGACCGTCGAAGTGCCCAAGAAGGACGAGTATGTGGTGCTGGACCACAGCGTCGCGGCGGAACCGCTCGCGGTGGTGGTGACCTTCTCCGAACCGCTCAAACAGAACCAGAACCTGAAGGACCTGATCCGCTTCGACACGAAATTCCGCACCTCGGTCGACAAGAACCGGCTCTACATCTATCCCGAATCGCACGTCACGGGGAATTTCGACATCGAAATAAGCCGGAACGTGCTCAGCAAGGGCGGGCAGCGGCTCAAGGAGAGCTATACGTTCACGGCCAACCTGCCGTCGCGGGTGCCGGCGATCCGCTTCGCGGGCAAAGGCTCCGTCCTCCCCTCGTCGAACGACATGTCCCTGCTGTTCGAATCGGTGAACTACCGCAAGGCGCGGGTGCGCGTGCGGAAAATATTCGCCAACAACCTGCTGCAGTTCTTCCAGCAGAACTACTACGGCGGCGACTACTATTCGGATATGGACTACGTGTCGCGCATCGTCCGCGATACGACCGTCGATCTCTCGGCCAAGGCATCGACCAAGCTCGACCTCTCCAACACCTATTCGCTGGATCTCAGCCGCCTGATAACCGACGGCCGGAAGTCGATGTACCTGCTGGAGATCAAGGGCGTCGAACCGCTGGTTCCCACCGACGAGTATGATTACGACTACTATTTCGGAGATTACCGGACTTACCGGGAGCGGTCGAAACTGGTTCTGCAGTCCGACATCGGCATCATCTGCAAAAGCAGCGGCGAAGAGGAGTACGTCGTCTACACCACCGACCTGCTGTCAGCCCGGCCCAAAGGGGGCTGCAAGGTACGGGCCTACGACAAGCAGAACCAGACCTTGGCGGAAGCGTCCACCGATTCCGAAGGCCGCGCCGTGCTGAAATGCAGGGAGGAGCCCTCCATCGTAGCGGCCGAAGCCGACGGACAGCTCGCCTTCGTCAAGGTGGAGCGGGGCGCGGCGCTGTCACTGAGCAATTTCGACGTCGGGGGCACCACCAACCCCAAAGGCACGAAGGGTTTTCTGTTCGGCGAGCGCGGCGTATGGCGGCCCGGAGACGACATCTTCCTCACCTTCATCGTCACGTCCGACAATCCGCTGCCGGAAAACCATCCGGCGTCCGTGGAGTTCTTCAACCCCAACGGGCAGCTGGTGCAGACGCTGGTCAGCAACGGCTCCTCGGACGGCATCTACACGTTCAAACTCGGAACGACGCCGGCGGCGCCTACCGGACAGTGGCTGGCGCGCGTAAGTCTGGGCGGCGCGGTATTCGAAAAAGCGATCCGCGTGGACGCCATCAAGCCCAACCGAATGAAAATCGACATGCGGCTCGGTGACGGCAAGCGGATCGACGCCCGAAAGTTCACGGGCAGCCTGACGGCCAAATGGCTGCACGGCGCTCCGGCGGACGGCGCAAAGGTGACGCTTCAGGCGCAGCTCAGGCAGATTCCGACGCGTTTCAAGAGTTATGAGAAGTACTCGTTCGACGACGCGACAAAATATTTCGAAACCGAGGAGCGGGAGATCGTCTCCGGCACCACGGACCAGCAGGGAACGCTGCAACTGACGACCGACGGACTCGCTTCGCTGGAGGGGCTCAGCCCCGGCATGCTGAGCGGCAAATTCACGGTAAAGGTCTTCGAAAAGAGCGGCGATTTCAGCGTCGATCAGCAGATCATCCCCGTGTCGCCCTACGACGCCTATTTCGGAATCGGAGTGACGCCCCAGACGAGCGACTGGGGCGACGAATACCTCGACAGCAAAAAGGAGCACCTGCTGCGCATCGTCATGCTCGATGCGCAGGGACGTCCCCTGCCCGGCAGGGAAGAGGTGCTCGTCTCGGTCTACAAGATCACCTCCTACTGGTGGTGGGACGCCGCGTCGGACTCGCAGGCCCGTTATGCGAAAAATGCGCTCAACACCTGCTACAAGACATTGCAGACGACCCTGACCGACGGCGCGGGGCAGGTCGCGATGCGCTGGAGCGCAGGCGATTACGGCTATTATATGATCCGCGTGACCGGTTCGGGCCATGAACACGCTGCGACTCAGGTCGTTTGCGTATCGTCCTCCGACTGGCGGGGCGACGTCTCCTCGGTGACGGACGCAGCCACCCGACTCGCCGTGACCAAGGACAAGGAGAAATATGCGCCGGGCGACAAGGCGAAGATCACGATCCCCTCTTCGCCGGAAGCGCGGGCGCTGGTGAGCGTCGAGAGCGGCAGCGTCGTACGGGAAAGTTTCTGGATCGACTGCGCCGACAAACAGACCGCGTTCGAGATACCGATCAAAGCCGGAATGGCTCCCAACGTCTACGCCTCGGTGACGCTCGTCCAGCCCCATAACCATACGCACAACGATGCGCCGATAAGGTTGTTCGGCGTGGTCCGGCTCGACGTCGAAGACGCCGCCACGAAGCTCGATCCGGTGATCGACATGCCCGAAACGGTCAGACCGGAGTCGGAGATCACGATAAAGGTCCGGGAAAAGGACGGCAAGAAGATGAGCTATGTGCTGGCGCTGGTGGACGAGGGCCTGCTGGGGCTGACGCGCTTCAAGACGCCGAACCCCTACCTCCATTTCAACGCCACGGAGGCGCTGGGCGTACGGACGTGGGACATGTTCGACCACGTGATCGGCGCCTACGGCGGCAGGATCGAACAGTTGTTCGCCATCGGCGGCGACGCGGAGCAGCAGCAGAACACCGGCGCACTGAAGGCGCAGCGGTTCAGACCCGTCGTACGGTTCCTCGAAGCGCAGAAGCTAGGCGCAGGCAAAACGAACACCCACAAAATCGCGCTGCCGCCCTATTTCGGGTCGGTGCGCGTGATGGTCGTGGCTTCGAACGGACGGGCTTCCGGCGCCGCGGAGAAGGTCGCCGAAGTGAAAAAACCGCTGCTGGTGCAGGCCACCCTGCCGCGCGTGGTCTCCACGGACGAAGAGGTGGAGCTGCCGGTGACGGTTTTCGCCCTCGAAAAGGGAGTCGGCAAGATCGACCTGAAAGTCTCCGCGAACGAACTCTTCTCGGCCGTCGGCCCGCGCAGCAAGACGATCGCCCTCAGCCAAAGCGGCGAGGAGGTCGTAACGTTCCGGCTGAAAGTCAACAAGGAGACGGGCGTCGGAAAGGTTCGGGTCACGGCGACCTCCTCCGGCGACAGCTCCGTTTCGGAGATCGAGCTGGACGTACGCGAACCCAACCCCTACGTAACGACGTCGGAGGATTACATGCTGGAGCCGGGCAAAACGATCGCCCTCAGGCCCCTGAAGGATACCGGAAGCGCAAAGCTCGAACTCTCGTCGATCCCGTCCGCAGACCTCACGCGCCGCATGGAATATCTGGTGAGGTACCCCCACGGCTGCATCGAGCAGATCACCTCCGGCGCATTCCCGCAGCTCTACCTGCCCGCCGTCATGGAGTGCGACGTCCGGACGCTTCAGGACATCGACCGCAACGTCAAGAGCGTATTGTCGCGTCTGGGCGGTTACCAGCTCTACAACGGATCGTTCGCCTACTGGAGCGGAGGCTCGAACAGCTCCGACTGGGGAACGGCCTATGCGGCCCACTTCCTGACCGAAGCCGCGAAATACGGCTACGGCATCGACCGCCCGATGCTCGACCGCGCGCTCAAATACCTGCGCGGCAACGAAGCGGACAGCTTCCTGACACAGGCTTACGCCCAGTACGTTCTGGCGCTCAACAACATGGCCGACCGGGGCGCCATGAACCGGCTGAGGGAGAAAGCCGCCGACCTGAAGAACGACGTCAAATGGATGCTGGCGGCGGCCTATGCGCTGGACGGCAACCGGAAGGTAGCCGAAGAGCTGACCGCGCAGGGCGGAAGCGGCCAGACCGGCAAGGTCGATCCGTACGACGACACCTACAACAGCAGCGAACGCCAGATGGCCGTGGTGCTCATGACGCAGACGCTGCTCGGCAAGCGGGAAGAGGCGTTCCGCACGGCCCTGAAGATGTCCGACATCCTCAAGAAGGAGAAGTGGCTGAGCACGCAGTCTACGGCGTGGATGCTCAGCACCCTCTCCAACTTCATCGTGTCGGGCCAGACCGGCATCGACGCCAAAGCGGGCAAAGAGAGCATCCGAACCGACAAATCCTTCGTCAGCATGCCGCTGACCGAAGAGACCGGGGTGACGAACAACGGCAAGGAGAGTCTGTATGCCGTCGTCAGCCAGCGTTACAACCCCGCCAAGGGCGAAGAGACGGAGGCGGCCGACAACATCCGCATCGCCGTCCGGTATACGGACATGGACGGCAAGGCCGTAGACCCCAAGTCGATCCGCGCTTCGACGGATTTCTACGCCGTGGTGACCGTCTCGAACATCAGCGGCTATGAGAAATACACCAATCTGGCGCTGACACATATCGTTCCGGCGGGCTGGGAGATCACTTCGGAGCGGGACCTCACGTCGGTCACCTATCAGGACATCCGCGACGACCGGGTGCTGAGCTACTTCGACCTGAAACGGGGCGAAAGCAAGGAGATACCGGTCAAGCTGACGGCGACATACAAGGGCCGTTACTACCTGCCGTCGATCTACTGCGAAGCCATGTACGACAACTCGGTCCGCGCGCTCAAAAAGGGCGAATGGATCGAGGTGGTCGAATAGACCGGAGCCTGCCGGCAGGTCTCGACCGGCAAAGCTTTCCGCCGGACAGGCGGGAAGCGGCAAAAGGAAGCATCCCCGGACTTCAGACAAATCCCCGCAACCTGCATGGGTTGCGGGGATTGCCGTATCTTCAAAGGACACGCTGTTTCCGGGAAAGACCGCCGCAGGCAGACATCGCGCACAGGCGGAACAGACCGCTATTTTTTCGTACAGAGCGTGACGAGCAGCGAGGCGGACGAAAGCAGGATTCCCGCCGCGACGACTCCCGTCCAGCCGTAAAGCGACCATGCGGCTCCCGACAGCAGCGTGCCGAGCGAACCTCCCGCGAAGTAGGTGCTCATAAAAATCGTGTTGATCCGGTTCGAAGCCGAGGGATCGAGTTCGAACAGAGTGGCCTGATTGCTGAGCTGGATGCACTGCATGCCGATATCGACGACGACGATTCCGGCGACGAGCGCCGCATAGGAATCCGCACCGAAGAAGAACAGCAGCCATGCGAGGATCTGCAGGCCGACGCCGATATAGTTGAACCTGCGCACGCCGACGCGCCGGATGTACTTCCCGGCGAAGGTCGCCGTCAGAGCGCCCGCGATTCCGCAGAGTCCGAGCATGCCGACGACGTTGCTGCCGGCATAAAACGGCGCCTGCGCCATCTTGAAGGCGAGCGACGCCCAGAAACACAAAAAGGAGCCGAAAGCCAGCGCGGCGCGCACGGAATAGAGCCGCAGCGTCGGATAGCGCCGGACGATCGTAAGAAGCGACTTCATCAGGGCGGCATAGGTTCCCCGGAAGTTGGGGCGCGCATCGGGCAGTACATACAGCACGACGGCCGCCGAAACGACCATGAGTCCGGCGGCGGCGAAATACATTTCGCGCCAGCCGAAAAGCTCGCCGACAACGCCGCTGACCACGCGCGAAGCGAGGATTCCGGTCAGCAGGCCCGAAAGGACAATCCCGACATTGCGGTTTTTATATTCCGGGCGCGAATACTGCGCCGCCAGCGGAATGAAGATTTGCGGAATGACCGAGCAGACGCCCGTCACCAGCGAAAACCCGTGAATCACACGGATATCGGAAGCCGTGGCGATCGCCAGCAGCGAAACGGCCAGCAGCAGGAAGTTGACCAGTACGATGCGCCTGCGGCTGAAAAGATCGGCGAGGGGTATGATGAACAGCAGCCCCAGCGCATAACCCAGCTGCGAAAAGAGGGCGACGTGGTTGGCGGCGAGCGTAGTGGTGCCCAGATCCTGCCGGAGCATGTCGAGCAGCGGCTGATTGTAGTACAGATTGGCGACCGACACGCCGGCGATGACGGCCAGCGTGCATAACAAACCGTTCGAAAGCCCGGCGCCCTCCTTCAACATCGCCTTCATCGGCGGCGCGGTTTTTCGGGTCCCGACTTTCGCCCCTGCCTGCGATCCGGGTTGCGTTTCGGATTGCGGCTTGAGTTGCGGCTTGGGTTGGGGTCTGAGTTGGGGCCGGCTGACGATGCGGCGGAGGATGCGGAGGATGACAAGGCGGATGCCGAAGGCATTGCGGATGCGGAGGATGACGGAGAGGCAGGGGGCGTTGCGGAAGATAATGCGGAGGAAGACAAGGCGGATGCCGGAGTCATTGCGGATGCGGAGGATGACAATGAGGCAGAGGGCGTTGCGGAAGATAATGCGGAGGAAGTCCGGTCCTCAGATTCTACACCGGATGCGGTTTTCGTTCCGGTCAGAGATTTCGTTCCGGCCACGGGCTTTGTTCCGGGTGCGGATTTCTTTCCGGTCACGGGCTTTGTTCCGGTCTCGGATTTCGGCGTTTTCGGCCGCGGCTTTTTCCGCACCGACCAGCCGAAATGGCCGAGCGCTTCGCCCAGTGCGAAATATTCGCCGTGGGAGTAGACGATCGGGCAGGCCCGTTCGAGGCAGAAACGGCCCGTGGCAGGGTCGATATAATCGGCATCGACCTGCACGGCGACCACCTCGGCCAAAAACATGTCGTGCGTACCCAGCTCAAGCACCTGCCGCACGCGGCACTCGATGCTCACGGGAGACTCTTCGACGATCGGCGCGGCGACCTTGAGCGCCTTGCCGGGCGTAAGGCCCATTTCGCGGAATTTGTCGTAATCGCGGCCCGAACGTACGCCGCACCAGTCCGCGGCACGGGCCAGACCGCGGGTCGTGAGGTTGATGACGAACTCGCCGGTGCGGCGGATAATCCCGTAGGAGTGGCGTTCGGGCCGCACCGAGACGTAGCACATCGGCGGATCGGTGCAGACCGTCCCCGTCCACGCCACGGTCAGCAGGTTATACTCGTCCGGCGTCGCGCCGCAGCTCACCAGCACCGCCGGCAGCGGATAGATGAGCGTTCCGGGTTTCCAGCTCTCTTTCATCGGCCCAACTATTTGTCCCGAAAGAAGAAGTTGCGGAAAAATACGATCTGGTAGTCGATCGAATTGCCCCAATACTCGTTGTTGTGACGGCCGGGACGCACATAGAAGTCGTGCATGATGCCGCGGCGCAGCAGCTCGGCATGGAAGTCGTTGTTCACCCCGAAGAAGAAATCGTCGTAACCGCAGTCGATAACGATCGCCAGATCGCCGTCGGCGATACGCGGGATCAGGTTGATCGGCGTAGCCGCCTCCCAAGCTTCGGGATGCTCGGCCTGCGTGCCCAGCAGCTGCGGAATCTCCCAGTTTTCGGGGAACGGGCGAATATCCAGCCCGCCGCTCGTGCTGCCGACGGCCCCGAACAGCTCCTTATGCCTGATCGCCAGTGACACGGCGCCGAAGCCGCCCATGCTGAGCCCCGTGATCGCGCGACCGCTGCGGTCGCGCGAAACGGGATAACGCTCCTCGACGGCCGGAAGCAGTTCCCGCGTCATGAAAGTCTCGTAAAGGCTCTTCGCCCGCACCTTGCTGTCGAGATACCAGCTCGTCGCGCCGTCGGGACAGACGAAGGCGATTCCTTCGCGGTCGGCGATGGCGGGCAGCGACGGTTTGATCCGGAGCCACGTCGTCTGATTGCCGCCGTAACCGTGGAGCAGGTAGACCGTCGGGCAGGGATTCGCAGGCGAAGCGCCGTCGGGCAGGATCACGATCACGGGAATGTCGCGGTCCATGGAAGCGCTGCGCACCGCAAGCGTATCGACCGCAGCGGCGGCGGCAAACTGCGCCGTCAGCCACGCCAGCAGAAAGGCTAAAATGAAGATTCGTTTCATGGCATACTATTTATGAATACGCAAAAATACGAAAAAACCGTATCTTTGCCGCATGCTGACGGAATTCATCCGATATCTCTCCGCCGAGCGGCGCTACTCGCCGCTCACGGTCCGCAACTACAAGCACGACGTGGAGCAGTTCCTCGCGTGGCTGGACTGCGACGAGTCGCGGTTCGACCCGCGGTCGGTCACGACCGAGCAGATCCGCGAATGGATCATTTTCCGCACGGAGGAGGGAAAGCTCAGCGCCGGGTCGATGAACCGCGAAGTGGCTTCGCTCCGGGCCTTTTTCCGGTGGCTGCACCGCACGGGAGCCGTCGAAAAGGATATTTTCCGCATGATTTCGACGCTCAAAACCTCACGCCGCCTGCCGGCATTCGTTCCCGAAAGCCGCATGACGACCATCGTCAGCGAGTGCGGACCGGACAGCGAAGATTTCCAGACCGAGCGCAACTCGCTCATCATCCTGATGTTTTACGCCTGCGGACTGCGTCTGGCCGAGCTGGTCGGCATCGACCGCAGCGACTTTTCGGCCGACTACACCTCGCTGCGGGTCCGGGGCAAGGGAGACAAACAGCGCATGGTCCCGATTCTCGAATTCCTGCGCGAAAAGATTTTGCACTACCTCGGCCTAATAGAGAGGCAAAATATTTGCATTTCTTCGGAAAAAGCACTATTTTTAACACATAAAGGGAAGCGCATATCCCGGAGCGTCGTCTACCGCACGGTGCAGGAGGAACTCACCCGCGCGGGCGTACAGGGCAAGAAAAGCCCGCACGTATTGCGGCATACGTTCGCCACGCACCTGCTGAACGGCGGAGCCGACATGCGCGAGATTCAGGAGCTTTTGGGCCACGCCTCGCTGCAGGCCACGCAGGTCTACACGCACAACAGCATCGCCCGGCTTCGGGAGATATACGCAAAAGCCCATCCCCGCGAAAAGGGAGGGAAGTGATTAACTTTTATAAACTGTAAGGCTATGAACGTACAGATTCAATCCGTGAAATTCGACGCAGACAAACGGCTGATCGAATTCGTAGAGCACAAAATGGAAAAGCTCGACCGCTTCGCAGAGCGTTCGACCGGTGCCGAGGTCATTCTGAAACTCGATAAAGACCATGAAAAAGGAAACAAGATCGCAACGATCACACTCCATATGCCGGGCGAGGACCTCGTGGCCTGCCACCAGTCCAAAGCCTTCGAGGAGTCGGTGGACGAAGCGATCGACGCCCTCAAGCGTCAGTTAGACAAATTCAAGAGCAAATCGGAAAAGTAAACCCACCAACCAATCAAATAACCTTTAACTTCAATGCCGCAGCGGCCGCCCCGAAAAGGGCGGCCGCTGCATTTGAAAACATCCGCCACATGGCGACGCGGGAAGTTGGGAACACACGGCATCGGGAAGCACACGTCATTCGAGAACCGTGGGAAACGGAAAAAAACCGGCACGCGAAACTATCCGGAAGCTGAAACCGCGCGGAATTCCGGCGAATGACTCCGCCCCAACGCGGAGCTGCGCACAAAAAAAGCGACCGGAAACCGATCGCTTAGTAGTGGATAGGGGATTCGAACCCCTATGTCGTGCGTGAGAGGCACGTATCCTAACCCTTAGATGAATCCACCGTGTGAGTTTTGTGGTGCAAAGATAACGCCTTCTTTTAAAACTGCAAAATTTTCCTGCAAATTCTACGATTTTTTTTGGAAAACCCCGCATATAGCCGCATTTTCCGTATCTTTACGATAAATACAAAACATGTCCAGACCATGAAATACATCAAAACCGCCATACTGATCGCAGGCATGGCTGCGGCGACGGCAGCCTGCACGCGGAAGCCCGTCGTTCCCCAATTCGGCATGCTGACAATCGACACCCTCATCGGCACGCCCGCAAACGGATGCAAGATCGAATACCGCTTCGCCACGATCGCCAACGCAGAGAAATCCCCCGCCCTGCGCTCCATCGAAGCCGCCAACGCAGGCTATTTCTTCGAACTGGAAGAGTTCGGCGGCACGGCGCGTCAGGCGGCCGATTCCGCCCTCCGCCAGATCGCCGCGGAGCTTGCATTTCCGCAGAGCGCCCCGCAGATGACGGAGCCTTACGAAATCTCGGCCGAAGCCGAGGCAGCCGTCACGGACTCGCTCGTCACCTACATCATCAGCCGGTGGAGCTACACGGGAGGGGCGCACGGCATGTACGCCACGGAGTGCCATACCTATTCGCTGGCCGGAGGGTACGAACTCTCCACGGCGGACCTCTTCTCCGAACGGCAACTGCTCGGCATGGAGGCCCTGCTGCGCAGGAAACTCTGCGAGCAATACGAAGCCGCCAACGACGACGAGCTGGCCGAACGGGGATTTTTCCCGGAATACATCTCCCTGACGGAGAATTTCCGGATTACGCCCGAAGGGATCACCTTCTACTACAATCCTTACGACATCGGATGCTATGCGCTGGGAGCCGTTGACGTGACGATGAGCCGCGAAGAGCTGGAGAATCTGTAACATCCTCCGAAAAAGAGACGGCCGCAGGGCCGTAAAATGAAAAAAGGCCGGAGTCTCACGACTCAGACCTTTTTTTTGGCGGGGAACCACCCCCTCCAAAAACGAGGTTTAATCGGAGGTATTCGACTCTCGGACGAGCACCGCCCTTCAAGTCTTAGTAACGGAATCTCCGTTACAACCTGCCGATTTCCTCAACCAACCTAAAACTACTAACCTAAATGAACCTTAAAACTTCACTGCAAAGATAAGGCGAAAAAAGATTCCGTGCAAGTTTTTATTAAAATATTTTTATATTTTTTTCATATTTTTTAATAAAATTTGTCATGTAAATAGAATAACACGATAATAACCAAGCATATAGCAAATACAGAAAAATATTTACAGTCCGCAATATTTTTTTTCAGACTCCACGCAGTATTTACCGGAAACGCGCGTTTATACATAGTGACACCCTATTGAAGGGCTGCCGCTGATGGAAGACGGGAATAAATCACTACCTTTGCGCAATGAACAAAGCGGTAGGCATTATACAACATACCGGAAACCGGAACTACGGAACGAAGGCACAACGGCAAAGATATTGCGTCGTGCCGTATGCGGCCGTACCGGTAAGGTATCCTAAAAACATGTTACTGTAATGACTGTATCGTTGATCATCTCCACTTACAATTGGCCCAGAGCCCTCTATCTGTGCCTCGACAGCGTGATGCAGCAGACTGTCATGCCTTCGGAAATCATCATCGCCGACGACGGTTCGGGCATCGCCACACGCGACGTAGTCCGCCACTTCGAAGCGGTTTCGCCCGTACCGGTACGCCATATCTGGCACGAGGACGACGGATTCCGGCTGGCGGAAATCCGCAACAAGGCCATTGCGGCCAGCCGCGGAGAATACGTCATCCAGATCGACGGCGACCTGATCCTGCAACGTCATTTCATTCAGGACCACATGATTTTCGCGCAGCCCGGCTGCTTCGTCACCGGATCGCGCGGCATCATTACCGAGATGCTCACCAATCAGGTGCTGCGGGGCGAGATCACCTCGCTGACCCCGCTGATGAAGGGCGTCCGCAACAGCAACAACGTCGTCCGGATTCCGCTGATGGCCTATCTCTACCGGACGCTGGGTCCCTCCCGCTTCGTCAAGGGGTGCAACATGGCCTTCTGGCGCAGCGACCTGATCCGCGTAAACGGCTACGACGAAGAGTTCCGCGGCTGGGGCGGAGAAGATTCGGAACTGGCAACCCGGCTCAACAACAGCGGCGTGAGACAGCGGTGCATGAAATTCCGCGGCATCGTCTTCCACCTCTACCACGGCAAATGCGACCGCGACCGGCAGTCCGCCAACGAGGAACGCTACAAACAAAGTCTCTCCGAACACCGCACCCGCTGCCGGTGCGGACTCGACCGGCACCTGCCCGCATCGGAGCGGATCGTATATACCAACACCGAGACTGCCGTCCCCGCAGGCGCAGGCAGCTGACCGAATTCCTACAATTTTCAGATTCCATATGCTTGTTTCAGTCATCACCCCCGTCTACAATACAGAGAAATACCTCGATGAATGCATCGGAAGCATTCTCTTGCAGAGCATGACCGATTTCGAGCTGCTGCTCATCGACGACGGATCGACCGACGGTTCGGGCGCAATCTGCGACCGTTACGCTGAAAAGGACAAACGCATCCGCGTATTCCACATCTCCAACGGCGGTGTCAGCGCAGCCCGAAATCTCGGACTGGACAACGCACGGGGCGAATTCGTGGTCTTCGTGGACTCCGACGACCGGATCACTCCGGATCACCTCCGGCAGCTCGCCGACAGCGATATCGGAGAGGACGGAGTCGCCTTCACGAACCTGTTCGAAGAGCGTCCCGCAAGCGGCAGGTATCCCCACGGACACACCCGGATTTATGCGATACCGGATTGCCGGATCACGGGCGGCCGGGAAGCCTGCATGCCCGTACTGGCGCAGCTGCTGCGCAGACACTGCCTCGGCTGGACCTGCAACAAAATGTTCTCGCGCGCCACGATCGAACGCCATGGCCTGCGTTTCGACCGCAGCATCCGATACGCCGAAGACGAGATATTCACGGCCCAGTACTGCGCCCATATCACCCACCTCGTCAGCAACAGCAACCCCACATACCATTACCGGTACGTCCCCACGAGTCTGCTGCGCGGAAAGATAGACCCGATGATGCTGATGCGCATACGCCGCTACATCCACGAACAGTACAAGTCGTTGGGCTACTGCGACGAGATACTCTACCTCACGACCCGGACGCAGTTTTCGCGCCTGCGCCGCGAACTGCGCAGGACCAAAGGCTGGAACGCAGAGCTGGCCAACGAGTTGGCGCAGGGCATACTGGACAACTGGAAGTTCTACCGCGCCTACGTCCGTTCGGAATTCCGCAAAGGATTCTACGACACGAAAGCCCTGTGGATCGCCCGGCTGAGCTGCATGATAAACTCCCGGCTATGGGTCAAGCTGGTCATCAAGGGACTGCACATATAACATAATCAGCGGCGGAACATCTCCAGCAGCGGATAGTAGCGCATCTGACGGCGAAGCTTCCACTTCCGGATCAGATTCAGGGGCTTGCGCTTCAGTCCCGCATGTCCGCGGGCGATATAGTCGTCAACGGCGTCCAGCACGCGCGCCGAACAGCGGCAGTCGCGGTGCGGCTCATGGTGCATCGTATAGGCGCGAATCTCGCGCATCAGCTCTTCGGGCCGGGAGAGCGCCCGCTCCAGCGCCGGACCGACCTTTTCGGGACGGTCCACGTCGATCAGATGGGGGCCGGGATGCGAATTGCGGAAGGTTACGACGGGTTTGTCGAGGAACATGAACTCCAGAATGATCGACGAACTGTCACACAACATCGCGTCGGCACGCTGCAGGAGCGGCATCTTATCGGGTCCCTCGAAAAAGGTCACGTTGTCGTTTTCGGCGGCGATCCGCTTGTATCCGGCGATGATATCGGGATCGGTCAGCTTCGGATGGAAGGTGATGATCCAGTCCCACGGCTTGGTTTTGGCCAGCAGCTCGATCTCCTTCATCAGATGGGGCGCAGAACATACATTGCGCGTAAAGGTCGGCGGATAGAGAATAACGGGCCGGTCGTTGCGGGGCCTGAGCTGCGTTTCGGGTGAAAAATAGGTGTCGGCTTTGGGCCAGCCGGTCTCGTAGACCCGGAAAAACCCGTATTGCCGCTCCAGCTCCTTGAAATAAGGCGTACTGCTTGGACCTTGCGTGCAGTAGATGTCGAACCAGCCGCGCACGGTGAAATGGTCGTCGACCGCCTCGATGCGTTTCTGAATGGCATAACCGTGGAAAAGCGCCACCTTCACGCCCGGAAAGAAATCCGGAATGTAGTTGCCCGGCGCGAAAACCGCGACGGGATTGTAATCGACGGCTTCGCGGATCGTTTTCAGATGCACTTCGCCCTCCTCCAGCGCAACCGGACAATCCGCTTCGATAAACCACGCCGCAGAATCGCCGCGGCGGCGGATTTCATGCTCCAGCGGCCGCAGGATCGAGTAGGCATAAGGCAGGGTAACGAACAAAAGGTACTTTTTAGGTTCCATCGGTCATGTGGTTTTAGAGATACTCAATCTATGTAATTCTTCACCGCTTCGGCAATCCGCTCGCCGTCGAGAGCCGCCGAGATGATGCCGCCGGCATATCCGGCGCCTTCACCCGCCGGGAAAAGCCCGGCTGCTTCGGGGTGCATCAGCGTCGCAGGATCGCGCGGGATGCGTACGGGCGAAGAGGTCCGCGACTCCACGCCGACCACGACGGCTTCGTTGGTGACGAAGCCGCGCATCCGGCGGCCGAAGGTCGCAAGTCCCTGCCGCAGTCCCTGCGCGATGAATCCGGGCATCCACCGGTCGAGCCGCGAAGGGACGATCCCCGGAATATAGGAAGTTCTGGCAAGCGACGCGCTCGCACGCCCCGCGACGAAATCGGCGACGCGCTGCGCCGGAGCGATCTGACGGTCGCCGCCGTGCCGCCGCGCCAGCTCCTCGAACTGCTGCTGGAACCGCAGCCCGGCCAAAGGGCCGTGTTCGGAACGCAGATGCTCGAAATCCGACAGGCGCACCTCGGTCACGATACCCGAGTTGGCGAAGACCGAGTTGCGTCCCGACGGCGACATGCCGTTGACGACCGATTCGCCGCCGCCGGTCATGGCCGGCACGATAAACCCGCCCGGGCACATGCAGAACGAGTAGACGCCCCGTCCCCCCACCTGCTCCACCAGCGAGTAGGACGCGGCGGGCAAATACTCGCCTCGCTCCGGCATATGGTACTGCGCCGCGTCGATCAGCCGCTGAGGATGCTCGACGCGCACGCCCATAGCGAAAGCCTTCGCCTCGAGCTCGACGCCGCAACGGTCGAGCATCTCGTAGATGTCCCGGGCCGAATGGCCGGCAGCCAGCACGACGGCCGCCCCTTCGACGAGCGTATCGCCGAGCAGCACGCCCTCGACACGGTCCTCCCGGACGCGCAGGCCGGTCGCACGGGCCCCGAAGACGAACTCGCCCCCGGCCTGCTCGATCGTCCGGCGGATCGACGCGATGATGCGGGGAAGGCGGTCGGTCCCGATATGCGGATGAGCGTCGTAGAGAATCGACTCGTCGGCGCCGTGAAAGCGAAGCACCTCGAGCGCCTTGCGGTAATCGCCCCGCTTTTTGGAGCGGGTGTACAGCTTGCCGTCGGAATAAGTCCCGGCCCCGCCCTCGCCGAAAGCGTAGTTGCTGTCGGGATCGACCTCGCCGTTGCGATTGATCCGAGCGATGTCGCGCTTACGGGCCGAGACGTCCTTGCCGCGCTCGAGCACGACGGGCCGCAACCCGCGCTCGATCAGCCGCAATGCGGCGAACAGCCCCGCCGGACCCGACCCGACCACCACCACGGGCGTCCGTCCCCCGACGAACGGATAGTCGAACCGCACCGGGTCGGGCTCCCGCTCATGGTCGACGTACACCTCGACGCCCAGATTGACCCGGACGGGACGGCGCCGCGCGTCGATCGAACGCCGCACGACGCGCACCAGCGAGACGCGCGACGAATCCACCCCCAGGTCGCGGGCGATCAGCGGAAGATAGTGCTTCACGTCCGAAGCCTGCTTCGGAGTGAGAACAAGAGAAAGGTCGAACGGCATATTTTTAATCGGATCACATACCAGATTTCGCCAAAATTAGTACATTTGTTTCAAAATACATCTGTTGGCTATGAGGAATCTGGTTATCATCCCGACCTACAACGAACTGGACAACATCCGTCCGATGATCGACAAGGTCTTCTCGCTTCCCGAAAAATTCGACCTGCTGGTTATCGACGACGGTTCGCCCGACGGCACGGCGGAGATCGTCAGGGAGCGGCAGAAAGCGTATCCCGAATCGCTGCACCTGATCGAGCGTCAGGGCAAGCTGGGGCTCGGAACCGCCTACCTAACCGGATTCCGCTGGGCGCTGGAGCACGGCTACGACTATGTCTTCGAGATGGACTGCGACTTCTCGCACAACCCGGACGACCTGATCCGGCTGTCGGCGGCCGCCGCCGAGGGAGCCGACCTGGTGATCGGCTCGCGCTACGTGACCGGCGTGAACGTCGTGAACTGGCCGATGAAGCGGGTTCTGATGTCGTACTACGCGTCGGCCTACGTCCGCGCGGTAACGGGCATGCCGGTCCGCGACGCGACGGCCGGATTCGTCTGCTACAGCGCGAAGCTGCTCCGCGCGATGGATATGGACGCCGTCGAGATGAAAGGCTACGGCTTTCAGGTCGAGATGAAATACACGGCATGGAAGCTCGGCTTCCGGATCAAGGAAGTGCCGATTATCTTCACCGAGCGGACGCAGGGCGCGTCGAAAATGAGCGGCGGCATCTTCCGCGAGGCGTTCTTCGGCGTACTGAAGCTGCGTTTCCGCACGATCAAACCGCGCGCATGATGAGCGGCTTGCTGATCCGGGGCGGGACGATCGTCAACGAGGGGGAGAGCTATCGGGGCTGGATCGTCGTCGAGGGCGAGCGCATCGCGCGGACCGGACGGGGCGACTATCCCCGTCCCGAGTTCGACGGCGAAACGATCGACGCGGAAGGAATGTACGTGCTGCCCGGCGTGATCGACGACCAAGTGCACTTCCGCGAGCCGGGTCTGACCTACAAGGGCGATCTGCACAGCGAATCGATCGCGGCGGCGGCGGGAGGAGTGACCTCCTACATGGACATGCCCAACGTCAAGCCGCCCACCGTAACGAACGCTTTGCTGGAAGAAAAGCTCGAGCGGGCGGCCGAAACCTCGGTGGTCAACTACTCGTTCTACCTCGGCGCGACGAACGACAACATCGAGCAGATCCGTCGCCTCGACCCGAAGCGGGTCTGCGGCGTCAAGCTCTTCATGGGCTCGTCGACCGGCAACATGCTCGTCGACGACGAGCGTGCGCTCCGCGCCCTGTTCGCCGAGTCGCCCGTGCCGATCGCCGCGCACTGCGAGGACGAGCCGACCGTACGGGCCGACATGGAACGTTTCAGAACTCTGTACGGCGAGTCGGGCCTGACTGTGGCGATGCATCCGCTGATCCGTTCGGCGGAAGCCTGCCTGCGAAGTTCCGAAAAGGCGGTTTCGCTGGCCGAGCGCTACGGAGGAAGGCTCCACGTGCTTCATCTGAGCACGGCCCGCGAGCTGAGCCTGTTCGACCGCGACAAGCCGCTCGAACAAAAGCGCATCACCTGCGAAGTCTGCGTGCATCACCTTTGGTTCAGCGATGCCGACTATGCCCGAAAAGGTAACCTGATCAAATGGAATCCGGCCGTCAAGACCGCTGCCGACCGCGACGCGCTCCGGGCCGGATTGCTCGACGGAGCGGTCGACGTCGTAGCGACGGACCATGCGCCCCACACGCTCGAAGAGAAGGAACGCCCCTATGCGAGCGCTCCGTCGGGCGGTCCCCTCGTACAGCACTCGCTGCCCATGATGCTCGAGCTGAGCGCGCAGGGCGTATCGCCCGTAGAAACGGTCGTCGAGAAAATGTGCCACGCGCCGGCCCGGCTGTTCGGCGTCCGCGACCGGGGCTTCCTGCGAACGGGCCATTTCGCCGACATCGTGCTCGTCCGGCCCGCAGATCCATGGACCGTATCGAAAGAAAACATCCTGTACAAGTGCGGCTGGTCGCCTCTGGAAGGCACCGCGTTCTCGCACCGCGTCGTGCGGACGCTCGTCAACGGACGGACCGTCTATGCCGACGGACGGGTCGATACGGCGCACCGGGGAGCGGAGCTCGAGTTCGACCGGTAAAAGCGAACGCCGGAGTCCGGCAGAACCGCCGGGGCTCCGCAGCAGGGCAAAAGGAACGAGACAGCAGAGAGCGAGCCGCCGTCGTTCGACGCAGTACCCAACGGTGCGGATAGGGATACGAAAACATATCGCCCGAACGGCGGATCGTCCGCTTCGGAGCGGACGGAAAGTCCCGTGACACCGAACGAAACCTATTACCATGATACCGATAAGACGCATCCGCTCGATTTGCTTGTTCGCATGGCTCGCCGTACCGCTCGCCGCCGAGGCGGCCGGCCTCGGCCGCCACCCTTCGGGAAAGAAAACGGACCGGGCGCAGTACGCCCGGCTCTGCGAACGCTTCGAATCGGGCGATACGACGCTGGCTCCCGACCAGTGTGGGACCGTATACTACGGTTTCGCGGCACAAAGCCGGTACAACGGCAGTCTCGGTTACGGCGAGGTAGACGCTATGACCCTGATCGAACAACAGGACAAGCCGCAGGAAGCGTTCGCGCTGTGCGAGCGGATTCTGAACAAAGCACCCGTGTCGCTTCAGGGGCACATGATGCTGCTGCTCGCCGCCGGCCGGGCGGCAATACCCCCGGAGCAGGCCTGCCGGTATGCGATCCGATTCGACGGGCTGTTGGACGCCGTTTTCAGAAGCGGCGACGGACGCAGCGTTCGGACGGCGTTCCGTGTGCTAAGCGTAGCGGACGAATACGTCGTCATGCAGGCGCTGGGCGTCGAGAGCGTGCTTTCGCAAAGCCTCGTCGAAGAGCATTACGACCGGATCGAAATTTCGGGCGCAACGGGTTACGAGGGCGACGAAATCTATTTCGACGTAAGTCTGCCGATGAAACATCTTGACAAAGTTTTCGGAAAAAATAGCCGAACCGTTCGACATACCGCATAACACGACCGAAATGAGAAAACCGAATATCAGACTTTGGACCCGGCGGTTGACCCTGACCGCCCGGGAAGCCCCGGCCGAAATGCTGTTGGCGCTGTACTTTTTCGCGATTTATTCTTTGAACCGGGAACATGCGCTGAGCGGCATGGCCGATTACCTGCCGCTGATGCCGATCTTTTTCGCGCTCTCGCTGCTGGTGGGGCTCTACCGCGGCTCGGTCGCAACCGCGCTGAACCTTGTGGCCGTGGGCGCGGCGCTGGCTGGCGCGGTTTACGGCGACCACATCTCGCCCATCTCCGATACGACTATCCTGTCCTCGGCCGGCGCGAAGTGCAACCATCTGCGCCACGTGGCCACGCAGATTCCCTACGCGACGCTGGTCATGATCGTGTGCTTTGTGGGCTACATCATCGCCGGCTTCACGAAGAACCCCTGGATCTCGCTGGCGCTCGGCGTGGTGCTCATCGTGATCGCCGTGCTGGTGCTCGTGCGCATGGAGGCGTCGAAGAAGGCGAAGGCGTAAGATCGATCCCGCTGGCTGAATCCGTAGAGAGCGACCTTGGTCGCCCCTCTCAACGGGGATGGTCTCTCTTGTCGGGAGGGCAGACCAAGGTCTGCCCCTACAAAGCGGGCCAGCAACGGATTGCTGACCCTGCGCAACGACGCAGAAAGAAGGCCCCAACCTGGGGCCTTCTTCGTTGGTCGGCTATGGAATGCGGCAGACCGTCCGCCGTTCGGTCGCCTACGCCGCCGCAGCAGCTTCGGCGAGCAGGCGCTGGCTCTCGGCGATGAGGCGCTCGGCCAGAAATTCCTTGCCCATGGACTCATCCTGGGACGCGTCCAGCAGCATCTGAAGCGTGATGCTGTCGAAGTAGGCGTCGTAGCCGGTCTGTTTTTTGAAGCGGGTCATGGTATCGGCGGCCACGGTGGTGTAGGTGTGGCCGATGTGCATGTTGCCACTGGGGTAGTAGATGGGCGTGGTGATGTAGAACGTGCCCTTTTTCTCCATGAAATATCCCTCCTGCATTCCTTGCGGGCGGCCAAAAGAAAACGCCCCCTCTCCGAGGGGCGCTCGCGCGCGGTACCACCCTGCTTCACATGGAAGACCATGCCTCTGGGCAAATCTGCCCACGCCGGTAACGGGACGCCCCGGCGGACGCTACTGCCGTTCGCGCCCGCGGCTCGGGAGCCATGTTCGCGCGCCGCTCTGCCGCCGGCTCACACCTTGCCCGGCTCTCTGGAGGGCCTTGCAAGCGCGCTACTCTTTCCTTCATCGCCTTTACGCCCTATTATACCCGGAAAAAGCGCGCCTGTCAACGCGGGCGGGGCAAAGAATGTGTTGACGGGCGCATGGCGGGCGTGTTACACTACCGATGG
>OJPS01000389.1_pt1 | contig 39532 bp, 30 predicted proteins | sample 1598551 | NCBI WGS metagenome assembly OJPS01 (sample SAMN03922488, study PRJEB24848) | human gut metagenome | isolation source: stool sample | host: Homo sapiens | place: Germany | collected 2011-05 | reverse complement strand
TTCCTTTAACGGCACCTGCATTTGGTTGTACTGCTTGGGAAACAGGTTTTTCCATGGTGTAGCTGGAGGTCACAACGGCGATAACGCCGCCTGGTCTGACCTGATCCAACGCCTTGGCGATGAAATACTCGTGGATGGGGAAATTCAGCCGGTCATAGCGTTTGTCCGGCACATGGAACTGGCCGAAGGGAACATTGCCGATGGCAACATCAAAAAAGTTATCCGGGAAGGCGGTTTTCTCATAGCCCTGCACCGCGATACTGCTTTTCTGATAAAGCTGTCTGGCGATGCGGCCAGAGAGATCATCCAGCTCCACGCCGTAGAGCTTGCTGCCGCTCATGCTTTCCGGCAGCATACCGAGAAAATTGCCAATGCCGCAGGACGGTTCCAAAATGTTGCCCTGCGTGAAGCCCAGCTGCCCCAGGGCGGCATAGATGCCGCGGATGACCACAGGCGGCGTGTAGAACGCCGTCAGCGTGGATTCACGGGCGGCGGCGTATTCGGCATCGGTAAGCAGTTCTTTCAGTTCAGCGTAACGAGGATTTTTCTCGTCAAAGAAGTCCGCCAGTCCGCCCCAACCTACATACTGCGCCAGCACCGCCTGTTCCTCCGCTGTGGCGGCTCGGCTCTCCGCCTCCACGGTTTTCAGGGTACGGATCGCGTCCAGATTGCGCTGAAAACGCTCCAACGGTGCGCCCTCTCCGATATGGTCATCGGTGATGCGATAGTTCCGGCCATCCGCGTCCAGCGGATAGGCAAGCGCGTTTTGCTTTTTCTTTTTCGGCGGGGTGAGTACCGCAGGCGGCTCGTCCGCCTGCTCCACAATTTTCCGAACAAAGGAGATTGGTTCCGTGCGGAAGATGGGAAAGCCGACCTTTTGGACAAAGGTGATGTCTTGAAAGTTGACAACACCATGCGCCGTATCGACGCGGTCCACAAGGAAGGTCCTGCCGTCGATCTCAAATACCGTTTCACCGGGAACAAGATTTTGTGCCGCAAATTCTGCGTCGGTGATTGCTGGCTGCGTGGCAGGCTCGTCCGGCTGCTCTGCAGCGGTGTCTTTGGCACGCTCCACATAGAGCCATTCCGCCGCTTCCTTTTCGTTGACTGCCTTTCTGACCTGCTCCAGATAATCCTCAGCCTGCCACTCGCTGGGGAAGGTCTCACGGACGCCCTCGCTGTCAACATAAATTTCGTCCCGAATATCGTCCCAGACGGCGTAGCCGTCGTCCGTTTCGATCACGCTGAACCGCTCATGGGCGGGCGGCTGCTCTGCGGCAAGCCGTGCTGCATCCTCTGCGACCTGCTCCACAAAGCTGCGTTCCTGCTGAGGAGCATCATGCCGGTGATTGAACAGGCTGAAAGTGCCGTCCACATACTCCGAAAGCCGATCCTTTGCGCGCTGAACGGAGCTGTAATGGCGGTCATCCTCCGGCAAGTCATCCAGCCGGGAAGTCAGTGCCGCCAGCATATCCGCAGTCTTGCCCTTATCTTGCAGCTGCTCCTCGATCATGGGAAGCGCATCGTAATAATCCGCACCCTTGGGATAGGGACGCGGAACATCGTCCGGCGCATTGTAAAAACCGTTATAGACGGTTCGAGCCAACTGCCCACGCTCATATTCCGGGATTTTGGCGATAGCGTCCTCGCCGGGGAATCGTTTCTGCGCGATCAGGTGCTCATACTCCTTGACCACATTGGGGATGGTCAGATGGACGGTATCATATTTCTTAAAATTATAGTCGCGCTCATACTCCAGCCCTTTTGATGTTTTCGTGTGCTGGTATCCGGCACGGCCACCGCCGCTGTACTCACCAAAGCTGCCCTTGATGAATTTCTGATGCTCCTCCGGCGTGTGGGGATAGCAGAAATGGGAGTAGACCGCCAGACGGCTTTCTGTCTCTTCATTCAAAAAGTACTGGTCAATCTCATCCTGCGTGATAAACATTTTGCATTGCCGAAGAAAGTTCGGCTGTGCGGTAAAGTGCCGCTCCGAGTATGGCAGACCGTTGAGAATGATGCCGATACGGTGGGTGTTGTACTCTGAAAGGCGGTATCGCAGAATGGATGGATCATCATGATAAGCATACAGAAAAGCGTGGTATTCCTGCGCCAACATTTGTAGGCCACCGTCCGTCTTTGCGAACGCCACCATATCCTCGTTCAGTTCCGGGTAGCCCTTGTGCTGGTCATGGATGGCCAGCGTCTGCGGGAATAGGCCCTGCGCGCGGCCATCTTCGTTCAGGTCACGGGCGGTCATCAAAAGTGCGTCCATCGCTTCGTGCAGCACCTTGTCCGGGGCCTGCGCCAGCTCGGACGCGGAGAGATAGATCCCGGCCCGTAGCAGCCCCAAAATGCGGCCCGCCGCCAGTCCCCATGTGACCACGGTCTTGCTGTACCCGGTGCGGACGCTGTCCCCTTGGGCGAGGTGGATGCCGTCCTCCAGAAACCACACGGCGTATTTGCGGCCTTCGTATTCAATGCCGCGCCCGTTCGCCCTACCGAACTCCCGGCGCAGAAATGATATATTTTCCGGTTCAGGCCGCTCCCGCATATAGAACACTGCGATGCGCTCCGCACTGTTGGGTTCGTTGCCGCCCGTGCAGAGGGCCAGATCAATGACCTCCTGCGGCACCGTGCGGGCCGGGGCCAGAATGCCGGAGGGCGCATCTGCCGGAGCCTCGTACACCGGAGCGTCGCCGCCCATGTCGAACAGGGCAAGCTGCTCTGCGACGATTGGGGCATTTTGCAGGCCCAGCTTGATCTTGTACTCGCCGCGCTCGATCAGCCCCTCGGTCATTTCGGTGATGACCGACCATGAAAAAACGGACTCTGAGGTGCGGGAGAGGCAGCTTCCCTCCCACATCAAAAGTCCGTCTTTCTCGGCATGGTAGCCTGTCCGAACACCGTCAGTCAGGACTTCCACCCATATATCGTTGTAGCTGTTTTTGAGAAATTCCGTCCGTTTTGCAAGATTCTTGTGCGCCTGAAAGTATTCAAAAATCTCCTGCCGCTTGTGCTTGCGCCCGCCGTCGTCCAGCAGATTCGCTTCAATGAGGTGCATATCCAGGAAAGCAGGCAGCTCTGCGGTATTTTGCTGTGCGGTGTCATGCTCCAGCGCAAAGGCTGCTGCCTGTTCCCGCGCTTTTTCGTCCGGGTAATCACCGTAGACGCGGAGGCACTGGCGTGTTTCGGCGTCATACACGGCAGCGCCGTCGTATGCAAAACCGTCTTCCTCCATCGTACCGGCAACATAGCCCTGCGCTGCGGCCTCCGCTTCTTCCAGCGTTTGATAGTCCAGCTTATCGTCAAAGCCGTTTTCAAAATGGTGATAGGCTGCGACCTGATAGGGTGCGGCCATCTGCGCGGCATATCGGTCAATGGCTTCTGCGGTCAGCCATTCCGGTTTTTCCGGGAGGGCGTCATACAGCTCCCGCATTTTCTTGATTTGCGCGTGGACATTACCTGCCCACAGGTGCTTTTCACTTCGCCCGCCAGCGCCGAGGAAGTAGTCACAGTCAGCGCGCAGGCGATCCAGCAGCACATAATCTCCGCTGTGATCGACAAAGGCAGGAAGCTCATCACTTCCTGCCTCTGTGGGTTCTTGGGTTGTTAGGCGTAGATCAGGTCGCTGAGCACCAGTTCCTCCGCGCTGTGCCGGAGACTGTTCATCAGGCCCGTCCAGCGCATGGGATCGGTCGCCTTCAGTGCCTCCGTCACGCCCTCGGCCTGTGCCATCCGCGCCACGGTCTGCTCCACCATCTTCCGCGCGGTCTGCTCGATCTCTGCCAGATGCTCCGTCAACTTGCCGCTGGTCTTGAGGTTGGTGTAAAGTACTCTGCGGTGCTTCTTCAGGTACGCTCTCCGCAGCTCCGCGTACTTGCCCAGATGCACCTCCGGTACGCTGGGCATCATCAAATTCGGCACCTGATAGCCGTTCTGCATCCTGTAAGTGACCTCCATGCTGTTCGCTCCTTTCATGGGGTGTTTCGTGTTGTTCTGTGCGGCCATCATAACCGATTCTCGTGCGGTTTGCAAAAAACTGATCCCGCTGCGCCTGCATGACCGTTCGGCTGATCTCCCGCAGGCCCATCTCCGCGATGTCGCTGGTGGCGATGCCAAGGGCGTTGATGGTGGGCGGCGTGTTGAATTCGTAAACATGGGCGAACTCATCGGGCGAAAAATAATCGTCTGCCCGTAAGCCCAGCCGGGTCATCAGCATATAGGCCACGCTGACCTCCAGCGCGTCCCGGTAGAACGCCTCCAAATTGAGGTCATCCAGTTCCTCCAGCAGGCTGTCCTCCCGGCACTCCCGCAGGTCTTTCAGGTAGTCCGTGAAGTTGTCCGCCACGGCGTTGTGGCAGGCAGAACGCACGGCGTCTACAAGATTTTCTTTTTCGGCCAGGTCACCGAAGGTAGTTTCCAGCGTTTCAATGACTTCTGGCTCAAAAGCTGGCTGCATCGTCCAAATAGGCAGCGGGCGGGCAAAGCGGGACGCATGGGTGTCCGAAACGTCAAAATAGAGCTTTAGACAGTTTTGTCCGTCATCGCTGAAAACCGCGATGCTCTTTGCACCGCGATTCACCCAGCGCCCGAACCGCCGATTCCATCGCTCCATTTCAAGAACTGCGGTGGCGTCCGGGCGTTGGGCGTAGATCAGAATTTGATCATCGAAGGGGCATTTGTAATTGTAGCAGGCCGCGCGGAGAAAGCCCGTCCAGCTTTGATAGCTGCCGGTGACGCTCTGCACGGTCTGGTCATATAGCTCTGTGATAAGCTGAAATTTAGTAGGCAAATTGGCACCTCCTTATCGCTCCGGCTCCGATTTCTTTTTGTTATGTGACCGGTTATTTTTCCTCTGTTCGGCGCATTCCTTTTCAAAATTTTCGCGCCGGTAACAGTAAATATAAAACTGGTAATCACCTTTGATCGGCGTACAGCGGAGCATATACACATACTGTTTGGTTTTCACCATGAAGCCGCAGGAAGGAAACATCGCGCTCTTGATGGCACAGATCTGCTCATACCGGTTGCAGTAGCGGTTCATGCTGTCGAAGTCTCGCAGCGGGGAGTCCGGCTGTTCCCGCAGCCAGTTTATGGTACGGTCAATATCTGCCTTAAACTCCGGCGTATTCAGTGCATCTTGCTGGTGGGGCCACCATGTTGTGTAAAACTGCTTGCCGCTGCCAAAATCACCACGCAGGTGTCCCACACAGCCCGCAGACTTGTCCTGTTCCTCACTGCGGGAGAAATAGAGAGCGTGCAGCGCAGGCTCATTGACGCTGTAAAAGTCAATGACATCCTTATCACTGGCGGGATATTTCTCCTGAAATTCCGCAAGGGTACGGCATCCGCCATCTTGAAAGGAAAGGCAGCCGCTCTCCAGCGGAATCCACCCATCAATGGGAAGCTGGAACGGCTCGCGGGTGAGAACGGTGCCATAGAAGTTGACCATGAGACTCCGTGACAGTTCTATCGGCTCACCCCAATCTGCATCGCCATGGCGCAGCTCGTAGCGATATACGCCCTCCGGCACGGTGGCCCGATCAATGCGGCATTCTGTAAACAATGCCGGTCGGTCAAAAATCGTGACCTCCTGATAGGTCACCTTCTGTGCGTCATAGTTCATCTGGCTTCACCTCGTTCTTTGTGTTTCTTTTGCACTCTCTGTTGTGCCAAAAACTCCGGGACCTCCTTGAAACCGATGCTATCTGCGTAGTAGGCGGTTTTCTTTCCACCCTGCGTCAGTACCACGATGTCGCTTACAGACATGGAACGCATCCGATGGGCAAAGGGGCGGTGGTCGCTGTTGTGCTTTGTCCAAAGATGCTCCAGCGAATTTTCCTTTGCGTACATACCGGCGTAAGAACGCTGATAATCAGCGTTCTGGAGTTTTCCCTTTGCCGCCGCGTAAGACCGGAAATAGTAGTCCACATCAGCGATTGCAGGGATTTGGTAGATTTCATAGGTGCCGATCTCGGCGCTGATTTTCGGCGTTCCGGGAACATAGGTATTGCCGCTGCGTTCCTGCATTTCTGCAAACTCGCAGATATGATAGGCAGAATTACCGATGCAGACATGGCAATCGTCGATGTACTTGCAGGGGAAAACCATCTTTTCACCGTCAAAGCGGGTAATGACGATGCTTTCCCCGTCCTTGATGGTAAAGAGCGTGTGGTATTCGCTGTCAATGAAGCGGATCACGCGCTCATCCTTGTTAGGGTTTGGAAAGGCGATAACGCCCATGATGTCTACCGGCTCACGGTCACTCATCGTGCTTCACCTCTTTCTTTTTTCGGTGTGGTACGCTTCTTTTCGTATTCCGCCAGTCTTTCCTTAGCCCATTCGGGCAGCTTGTTATGATCGGCAACGCCGAGGACATCGGTAATGTCCCACCGGCATCGTTCACCGGAATACAATTCCTCGAAGTAAACCGCACGCCCGCGTGCGCCGGGTGTGCAGCCAAATCCACTCAGCGCGAAGCCGAGTTGACAGTCTGCCGTGCGGTATTCCGGTGCAAGGCTGGTGGGGCGGAGAACGATCAGCTTGCCTTGCAGAGATTCCTCTGATGGAGGAAGGCAAGCCTCCGCGCCTAAAACGGCATAGGGGACATTTCGGGCCGCACGGAATGCTTTGACTTTTTCGACCTGTGCCTGCAAGCGATTCAAAAAGGTTTCTGCAATTTCCAGATAACTCTTACAGGCAAGTGCTTCGGGATACATTGTTTCTCCGAGAAAATTGTACTGCTGATAGCAGGTCATATAGGTTTCGTCCTTTGGATTGAACCCCATAAGCAGAACGCGCCCACCCATACGAATGGACTGTATGATCTCGTAGTCACCGGCTTTGTCGGGTTCTGCGCTTTTCTGCTCCCTGTACCCAAGCCGCTCCGCTTTATCCCGTAAGATAAGGTCTTTGAGATAGGCACCCTTTTCGGGTTGCTGTTCAAACCATTCCCGCACCTCGGTATCACCGAGGGAGAGTTGGAAGGTAAACCGCATGATTTTGCTGCGGTACTCGTCATTCTTTTCTTTTCGCTTCTGATAGTTCGTCATCGTGCTTCACCCCGATCCTTATGTTTCTTTTTTTGCCGCTTCTGCTCCTTTTCCAATTCTTCCAGCGTTTTCGGTGGTTTGCCATCAAAGGAGATCAGAACATTTTGCTTCGGCGTGCCTTGCAGCATGTTTTCCGCCTCGCTGCACTCCTGCTTCTGCTTTTCTGTCATAGTGCTGTCCTTTCCAGAAGATAATAGAAAAACAGAGATCTGAGCATCTTCCGCCGCAAATCTCTGTTCCAATCGTTCTACTGTCCAATTCTGTTTGAATTGCCCCAAAGGGTTATGCCCGAATTGGGCGATGGCCCGCTGATCCATATCGCGGAGCCTTTTCCATAATTCCGGGTGGTGATGCCGCAGTTTTCTCAATTCGTCGATCCGTTGGAGGGGACAGCACCAACAGGAACAGCGGTGATAGATCTCATACAGTCCGCCCCAGTCATAACCGCGGTCGTAACATAGTTTCAAAGCCTCTGCTTCGGTGATACCCCAGTCCACCAACGGATATTGCTCATTTTTGATCCGCTTCGGCTCATCTGCCGCGATGCCGACATAGTGGAGTGCCTGATACTCCCCCTTAAGCCGATTGACCTCCTTGCTGATAAGATGGGTTTTAAGCTGTCCCGTACACCATCGTACCTTAGCACCGGGCCAGCCGTTGCCATAGAGCGAAACGCCCAGCCGTTGCCGGTTTTCGATGGAAGATGGCTTTTGCTTTTCTTCCTCGAACATTAGGTATTCAAAGCCTTTTGGGTGACGGAGCATGGTGATGTGGATACCACGCTCCCGGTAAAGGTAGTCATCCACCTTGCTGATATGGTCATACATTTCCGGAAATTCCATGTCGGTGTCTGCCCAAAGGACCGTGTTTATGGGCAAACCTCGTTCAATCATCAGCAAGAGCATAGCCGTACTGTCCTTGCCGCCTGAGAGGGACACTGCATGAAAAATCTGCTTGTTGAATGAAATCACCTCCAATTTGCTCATGAAAAAAGCCGCCTGTCTCGGCGGCTGCAATGCAAAACGGCACGGGAAACCGTGCCGTTTTCATTGAAATCTTCTGTTCCGACAGGCAGCGTAGATTCGCGGTCATTCTATGACTTCACGCTCCATTCGCAAATACTTTTCGCGCAGATACCATGCCTGTTCAGGACTGATGATCCGGTTTACCTCCGCGCTATTGATGTCGCTTTGCAGAGAACAGTAATCGCAATCCCAGAGATAATATTCTTCACCACGATCCAGCTTATCCCACGCGCTGACCATAGCTTGGATTGACTCCTGCAAAAACTCCGGCAAATTCTGTTCCCAATCACTATGACCATCGGCATTGTTTTTTCTATCGTCTTGCAAAGCCACTTGCGGCACCTCACTTTTCGTTGATGCTCGCATCATAGCAACACGCCAGTCCGATGTCAACAAATACCCCGGCAGAAGCGTTATCGACTCATCTCCTGCTGGCGCTTGCGGTGCCAGCCCTCCAGCAGCTTGATGATGACATCCTCCATCTGCTTCGGGGTGTAGCTGGCGGGGAAGTATTTTTGCAGGCGGTCGTTGCGGATGGTGACCTTGCGTTCCAGCGGCTTTTCCTCGCGCATGATGAGGTCGATGATGTTATTTTCCAGTTTTTCCTCGCCGCTGAGCTGCTTGAGCCGTTGGGCCTGTCCAAGCGACGGGGATACCTCATCGCGCTCCATGACCAGCAGAAGGTAGGTCTGTTCTTTTTCGGACAGGTGAGAGAGGAAATCCGCTGCGGGAACGAATTTGAGCGTTCCCGCATCCACCGCGTCCAATAGCGGCGGAATCAGCTTATTCAGACGCACATATCGCTGTACTTGCTTGCGGCTTTCATCTACCTGATCCGCTAAAAGGTCTATTGAACTATGTCCCTTTAACTTCTGGCCAAGTTGGCCAGAAGTTAAATCTGTCCGCTGGCCCTGCCGCTTCATGGCGTCCAGCTTCAGCTTGTAGGCTTTGGCTTTCTCGCTGGGCAGCAAGTCCTCGCGGTTGATGTTGTAATCCACGACCAAAATGTCCGCTTCCTCGTCGCTGTAATTGCGGACGATAACGGGGCGGGTATCCAGCCCCACGGCCTTCGCGCAGTAATCGCGCCGGTGACCGGAAATGATCTCATATCCGCCAGCATCACGGGAACGGACGATCAGCGGCTCGGCAATCCCGATGTGCTCAATACTGTCCATGAGCCGCACCAAGTCGGGTGTGGGCCGGTCAATGGTGTACGGCTGGCGAGAATACGGGAAAACTTCTGCTGCGGGAACGATCTGAATTCGCTCCTGCCGGTCGGCCTCACGCTCCGCGTCCGTTTTGAACAGGTCATCGTACCGGGTCAGTTCGATGCCGCTTAATTTGCTTGCCAAGGCTCAACACCTCCCTCGTCAGATTTTCATACGCCAGCGCCGCCTTGCCGCTGCGGTCATGGTCGTAAATGCTTTTGTTTTCCACACTAATCTCCGCCGCCTTGATGGAACGGGGAATTTCGCTTGCGAACACATGACCGCCATAGGTCTTGCGGACAAGTGCGTTGATCTCCCGCGCCAGTGTGGTGCGGCTGTCCACCATCGTCAGCACAATGCCGTCTACCTCCAGTTTTGGATTGAGTTGCCGTTTCACGCGGGTGATGGTTCGCAAAAGCTGTTCCAGCCCCTTTGCGGGAAGATATTGCGCCTGAACAGGAATGATCACGCTGTCCGCCGCAGTCAGGGCGTTGATGGTCAGCATACCGAGGGATGGCATACAGTCGATGAGCGCGTAATCGTAGCGGTCTGCCACCGTGGACAAATATTGCCGCAGCACCGTTTCCCGGCTCATGGTGTTGACCAGCGTGACCTCCAGTGCCGACAGCTCGATATTGGCGGGGACAAGGTGGATGCCGGATTGGTGGTGCAGAATGCCCTCGCCGGGGGTGATGGGCTGCTCTGCGATGATCTTCTCCATCAGCGTGGAGAGCGTGGGGGATAATTCGTCAGGCTGCGGCCAGCCCAACATCTGCGTGAGATTGCCTTGGGCATCGGCGTCGATCAGCAGGACCTTTTTACCTTGCCGAGAAAGACCAATGCCAAGGCTGGCGGCTGTGGTGGTCTTACCCACGCCGCCCTTCTGATTTGCCAGTGCGATTGTTTTCAATGGGACACCTCCTCCAACAAAAAAGGAGCCTTGCGGCCCCTGTTCTAACAAAGCTGTTGCTTCTTACGGTTATTCTTTTTTCGGGTGGTATTCTTTCTATTCTCAGTCTTGCTATATCTCAGTCTTATTAGATTTCGATTTTCGAAAGTCAAGAAATTCGAAAACCGAAAATCAAGACTTTCGAAAATCGAAAGTCACAGAAGCGCAGACTCCGGCCACATCTATGATTTTCGAAAATCGAAAGTCTGGACTTTCGATTTATTCAGGATATATCGCCGGCAAAGTTTTTCACATAAATGATAGCCGGTTTTCCAAGTCCTTGCCGCTTTCGTTCAATCAAACCAATACCTTTCTTGCTGTCCAATTCTGCGAATAGGCGCACCGCCTTTTCAGAGCGGCAGCGCAGGGTTTCCATGACTTCTTCTACCGTAAAAATGATAAAGACACGATTTTGGTCGTCAACCCAACCGTTCCGATAGGACAACTCCATGCGATCAAGCAGTAGTCCATACAGCAGCTTTGCATCAGAGGAAACGCCATCAAACCGACTATCGGTGATTAGCAGTTTTGGAATGCGAAAGAAAGCGTATTGTTCACCAGAATGTCCATAGTAATAGGGCAGGGATAAGGCCATAGCGTTCACCTCACATTCTATGGGATATAAAAGGGCAGGGGAATCCCTGCCCTGAGATTTCAAATTTTTAATTGCTCGGTACACTTTTGCAACAGAGCTTGAAATTTTTCGGGGTTTCTATTTCCGCGTAGGCAATAGGACGACGAAAGAAAGGTTACAAGCGAATCCCTTGTAATATTCCACCCTTTTCTTCCGAGTATGGCAGTAATACGCTTTTCGAGTACCCAGCGTTGAATAGCGGTCATTGAGAACCCTGTCAGTTCCCTGATTTGCTGTGTCCGAAGGAGATCGGGCAGGTATGAAAAATGTGCCTGCAGCACCTCATATATTTGCCGATTTACATTTTCATCATTTCCATAAAGCGTATCCTTTTTGTAAAGATAGGCAAGTGCATCTGTGAGCTTAATGTGATGAATACGCCCGGTAGGGGTATCTACTATCTCATATGAGATTTCTCCGCGCCGGGTTAAATTATACGCAGTCTTGTGGCATATCCCGCACACTTCACAAAACTGCTTTTGTGTAATATACTCCGGATATGCTACTGCAAGATCCGAATAATAGGTCAGCAGATCCATTTCAGTTCTCCCTTCTGGTGATTGCCGACAGCAGAGAAAACCAATGATTCTCAGAAATGTGGTCTATCCTATTTTCTATCCTTTGTCCATTTTTGCTCGCATTTTTCGGAAAATGCGAAAGCGCCTGCCACCCCTGTTTTTCTTGTATCAAATACTCAAAAAGTCCTGATTTTTCAATGGGTTCAAGGCATAGTAACTACCGTGTACTGCTTCGATGTGACGCCTAAGTGGAACAGTTTCGAAATTACTCGAAATCAGTTTGAGGGAAACCTCACGAGGGTTCGAATCCCTCCCGCTGCGCCAAGGAAAAACCTCTTTTGTCCGTTACGGCAAAAGAGGTTTTTCGTAAAGAGAGGGACTGAAAATGCGGATTGACAGTTCGATCGCACAGGCATATATCGAGAGCAGCTGCGTCGACGCTTTTCGTGCTTCATGGCTCTTTGAACACACCTCGGTTTCGTCAGATCTTGGCAGGAATGCATTTACTCCGCCGCCTGAGGATCTTGCTCTCCGAGAGACTGTGCGCAAGCTCGAACGCCGTATCTGTGAAGCGGCTGCGCACTTTGTCCCCGTCAACCGCCCGATTTGGGACGCGCTTTTCCCCGATTGGGAGGCGGTACAGCCGACACTTGATTTGATCGTCGGTTATCCCGAGCCTTACGACGCCGTTGCGGCACACTCGCCCGACGGGCAGGCACATCTCATCTTTGACCTCATCCGTTGGTGCAATTATGCGGAGCTCGACCAGCTCGACAGCATCATTCGGAATCTGCTGACGCATGAGATTACGCATCTCTTGATTGGACACCGCTATCCGGCGGCAAATGCCGCATTGGAAAGTACAGACTATTTGACAAGATTGGATGCTTACACATTTCATGAGGGATTCGCCCATCTTCTCTCCTATCAGGCGACAGAAATCGACTGTGTGGACTGGCATACACCGCAGCTTACCGAGGTCGCAGCAGCAAGCCGTGCCAAACTGCGCCTCGCGCTTACGGAGACGGACACAGACAGGCAAAAGCAGTTTCTTGAAGAGGCGGTCTGCGGATCGTACTATGAAAAGTTTGCCTGTATGTGCGGTATGCTGTATCTGGCAGACCGATGGGAAACGCAGGGAATCGACGGCCTGCAAAGCGCATTTGCGGACTATCACGGCTTTGCTCAAAGGGCCTTGAGCATTCGAATTTGATTGTAAAAGAGGAAGAGACGCGAATGCGTCTCTTCCTCTTTTACACCTTCTCCCGCTTCTGCCGCCAGAGGTTGATCGCCAGCATGACCGCGGCGTAGATCAGCGCGGCGGCGAGGATAATGAGCGAGAAGTCGCGCTGCATCTGGTAGCTCGTCGTCGTGAAACCCTTGACGAGTAGATGACCGGCAAGATAGCTCGCGGGAATCAGCGCGAGATAGCCGATTGCTTTGCCCGCTTTCTTCCTGCGGCAGATAAAAAATGCAATACCCAGCGTAATAAGGAGTGCTAACGATAGCAAAACGTAATAGCCCAACGCCAGCCTCGGCAGAGAAATGATGCCGCCATTCATGCTGCCGCAGAGCAGCACATCGTCCTGCCCGTTGTTCTGAGAATAGCAGACTGCCGCGCAGTTCGCGGCGTCGAGCGTGAAGAGCGTGCGCGCGGACTCCGCCTTGGCGAGCACGCCTTGCAGTGCGTCCGCCTCGCGCTGTGTGCGATCATTTGCGCTGTGTGTGTTCGGGGCGCCCCCGGCTTTGTCGAATGCGCCGCGCCATGTGTCGAGCGGCGTGCGCCATGCGGTGATGAAGTAGATGGTTTTGCCGCTGTTGGGGTCCTGCGTGTTCGTGACCTCTGCGCCGGAGACCGGCACGAGCAGGCTGACGGAGATGCTCTCCGCGTCGCTGAGATCAGAAAGCCCATCCGCTGCCGAGCCGTCCGCGAGCGCGCTGGGCGAGCGCGAGATCGCCCACTCTGTCTCGCTGTACGGCAAATACTGCGGCGCGGTGAGATACGCGAATCCCGCCGTCGCCAGCGTCAGCGCGAGCGTGACGGCCAGCAGCACGGCGGTCAGCTTCTTGCGCCGAAGCTGCCGCTTCAAGTCGCGCAGCGGCTGCGCGCTGACGGGCGCGGGCTTCACGTCCGCCTTCAGCGCGTCAAGTTCGGCGCGGCAGGCCGCGCACTGCGCTAAATGCCCGTCCACAAATTCCTTCGTCTCCTCGCGCAGCATATCCTCCTCGTAGAGCGGCAGAAGATCCTGCACGATGCTGCAAGTTTTGTCCATTTCAGTCGTCCTCCAATCCCTCGCGGATCATGCGCTTGGCGCGGTGATACGTCACGCATGCCCAGTTTTCCGTCTTGCCGAAGAGCGCGCCGATGTCGCGGAAGCTCTTCTCACCGTACACGCGCCACATGAAGACCTCCTTGTACGGCTCTCTGAGCGCGTGCAGCAATTCCTGGATGCGCGCGGCCTCGCTGTGATCTTCTAACTCCTCCTCGTGGCTCTCCTCGGCGATCCGGCAGTCTTCGAGCGGGGCGAGGCACTTCTCGCGCCGCAGCTGCGAATAATAGAGATTCTTCGCGATCTGGCAGAGCCACACGCGCACGCTGCACTCGCCGCGAAAGCGGTCGAGGGCGTCCATCGCACGGAAAAACGTCTCACTCGTCAGCTCCTCGGCGACACTCTCGCTCCCGGACAGCGAAAGCAGATACCGGTACACGTCGTCGAAGTACACGGCGTACACCTCTTCAAAATTCGTCAGCGCCCTCCCCCCCTTTCTGTCTATAGGACGGCGGAAAACCGGTTTTCTTACAAAAAAATCCGTCCCGCGGGACGGATTTTTTCTTTCACGTTTTGACGACTCTTTTCTTGCCGCACTTCGGGCACGTGAGCTCGACCTTGCCGATGTTTTTCGGCACGCGGCAGTACGCGCCGCAGGAGCAGCGGACGTATTTGTGCGCCTTGTCGGCGCGGCGTGCCTTCGCGCCGCGGATGGCGTTCGCCTTCGGCGTCCACCAGGTCAGAAACTTCGCGTTTTCGGCCTGACGGCGCGCGAGATTGCGCGAAAAAATGCGGATGAGCACGATGAACATCAGCACCATCGACACAAAGTACAGCGCCTGCGACACGCCCTGCACGCGGATGATCGAGCTCAGAATGCTCACGACCAGCTCAAGGATCACGAGCGCCCAGTTCAGCGCATCTACGCCGTTGCGGCCATACATAAAGCGGTAAAGGGCATCGCGGAATTTGTTCACAAAAAACACTCCTAAAATCTTGATGCTGCCATTCTACACGCTTTTTCGACCCCCGTAAAGGCGTTTGAACAAAAGTTTACAGAATGGAAAAGAGTAAACGCAAACCGCCCGCCCCCGTCAGTCGCCTTACAGGGGGGGCAAGGGGGGCCCGCCCCCCCCCAAGAAGCCTCGCAGAGTTTCGCCGCAAGCGGCGAAATAAAATGAAATCGTAAATCCTGACGACATGTGCGTCAGGATTTACACTTCTCGCTCCGCAAACGTGCGCGCCTACGGCGCGTGCGCTGCCGCGGAGCGCAAAAAGCTAAAACGAAAGCCCCGCTGAGCGGGGCTTTCGTTTTAAGCATTAAAGTCCGTTGGTGTAACGATACAGGAACGTCACGGCCTCGGCGCGGTTGCAGGAAGCATACGGGGAGAACGTCGTGGCGCTGGTGCCGGTGGTGATACCCTTACCGACGGCCCAGAGGATGGCCTTGTAGTAGCTCGCCTCGCTCGTGGCGCCCACATCCTTGAACGGGTTGGAGTAGTAGCCGCTGGGCTGGCCCGCGTAGCGGTACAGGAAGGTCACGATCTGGGCACGGGTGCAGACCTGATCGGGGGAGAACGCCGTGGCGCTGGTGCCGGAGGTGATGCCCTTCTGGCTGGCCCACAGGATGGCCTTGTAGTAGCTCGAGTGCGTGACGGCGTTGACATCACGGAACGGGTTGCGGGTGGTGGTCGGTTCCGGGCTGCCGGCGGCGCGCCACAGGAACGTCACGATCTCGGCGCGGGTGCAGGACTTGTACGGGGAGAAGGTGGTGCTGGACGTGCCGTTGGTGATGTTCTTGCCGACGGCCCACTTGACGGAGTTGTAGAAGTAGTCGGTGGTCTTGACATCGATGAAGTTCATCGTCTGGCCGATCTTGATGGCCACGGTGCCGGTGAGCTGGCGGGTGCCGGTGCCGGTCGTGCCGTAGCGGGCGTAGATGGTGAACGGGATGTAGACGGTCTCGCCGGTCTTGGCGTAGCGGCTGGCGAGGAACGCGACGTCGCTGAGCGCATTCTGGCTGGCGGTGGCGCTGTAGTAGAACTTGTCAGTCGTCTTGATGGAGCCGCCGTAGTTGTAGCCGTTGTAGTAGGTGTAGAGCGAGCCCTCGTTGACGGCGGAGACGGCGCTCTGGTCAAAGGTCACGTAGTCGATGGTGTAGTTGCTGCTGTAGCCCTTGGTGGAGCGCAGGTAGCTGAGGAAGTCGCTCTCGTCGAAGCGGACGCTGTCGCCCTGAGAGACGGTGTACTTGATGTCCTCGCGCACGAGGTTGACGACGACGCTGCCGGAGTAGCTCACGGTCGTGCCGCGGCTCGTGGAGGAGCTGGAATAGCGGGTCGCGTACAGGGTGAAGTTCAGCGTGATGGTCTTCGCGGTGGACTTGGCGTTGGGGACGAACGTCACGCTATCGAGGTTGGTGACCTTGGTATTGCGGTTGAACGCGCCGGAGGAATTGCTGGTGGACATGGCGGTGCCGCCATAGTACAGCGTGCCCTGCGCGGTGGTGGGCAGGGAGAAGGTCACATAATCGAAGGTGACATAGGGATAGGACTTGGTCTTGCTGGCGTCGCCGCGGGCCTCAGCGACCTTGTTCATGAAGTCGTTGAAGTCGCTCTGCGCGAACTGGACGGTCTCACCGGCCACACCGTTGTAGTTGATGTTGTAGTTCTTCTGGTAGACGCTGATGGTGCCGCAGTAGAGCCTATTGTCGGTGCCCTGCGTCACGACATACAGCGTGCACTTGCCGCCGACAAAGTTGCTGTCGGTCAGGGAGTACAGGCTGGTGCTGGAAGTGGTAGTGTAATACTTATTGCCGCTGCCATTGTTCCAATCGCTCGGCTCGGTGTTCACACCGGCAACATAGTAATACCTTGCGCCGGAGGGGACCTGAACGTAATAGCGATAGGTGTTGCCGTAAGCCGCGACCGGCTCGGGATACTGGTCGGCATAGGTGGTCGTGCTGGGCGTTACGGGAACGTTAAACGTAACGCTGTAGGTCTTGGGAACGGCGGTATTGGCAATGCGGGTGGTCACAGTAGCGGTGAACTTTGCAGTGCCGATGCCGCTGAGGTTTGCCTTGAAGTAAAGATAGCCGGAGCCGCCGGCGGGATAGTTGTACGAAGCATTGCTCGTGCCGACACCGTAGGCAGCGGTAGAGGCGACCTGAGTGACGCCGCTGAGGGAATAGACGGTCTCGTAGGTGTAGGCGGTGCTGTAGGTCTTGTTGATGGCGGCCTGCGCGGCGTTAACAAGATCACTGTAGCTGTAGTTCACAGAAGTGCCGTTCTGAACAGCACTGAGGGTCGCCTCGATCAGGGCGCCGGTAACGGGGATGTTCTGCACATAGTCCTTGCCCTTATAGGTCGCCTTTGCGGTGACAGTGGTAGAGCCGCTTGCTCTGAGCGTTACGATCGGCGCGGCGGTCGTCTGGTTCGTCACAGTTGCGATGTTGAGGTTGGCGGAAACAAAGGAGTAGGTCGGGACGACCAGGCTAGCGGAAGATGAGGTATTCACAAAGTTCGCCGCCAAAGTCGCGGTCTGACCGATCTGCGTCAGCGTAACGCTTGCGGGGACGACAGTGAAGGTATAGGTGTCGGGAAGGCTCTTGACCGTGATGGGGTCACTCGTCTTAGCGAGCTTATCGCCCTCGCTTGCCTTGCAGTAAACAGAGTAGTCGGTCGCGGTCGTAACGTTTGCGGGGACCGTCCAGACGAGGGACTTGCCCGTGCCGATCGGAAACTCTTTACTGTCACCGATCTTGTAGAACCACGCATAGGTGGCGGCGTTGCTGAGACCGGTGGAGGTGGCGGTGAGCGTGGTCTTGCCGCCGGAGATGACCTCAGTAAGGCTTGCCGCTGCGGTCACGGTGGGGGTGGTGGCGTTGACCGTCACATCAGCCGTCAGCGCGGAATCCTTGACGCGCACGGTCAGCTTTCCTCTCGCGTAAGTGGGCTTGTTCGTCTCATTATCGATCACATAGCCGGTTGCGGCGGCAGACCACTTGTTGTCGCCTTTGAGTTCCTCGCCCTCAAGAAGGGAGATGTTGACCGCGCCGTTCGTCACAGAATAGGTTCTGCCGTTGAAGGTGACGGTGGTGATGTCGCCCGGGAGAAGCTTGTCAGCGATAGAGACATTGCTTTTAACGACCTTAGTCGTAGATCTGGTGATTTCCTGCCCTTCGATCGTCACCTTGTACTCGATCGTTAAGGTGCAGGAGACTTCTACATTTTCCGCCTTGTTGGAGGCGGTCAGCGTTCCTGTCGTGGCACCCGTGCCGGCAGCGCCGGAAAAACCGGGAGTGCTCCAACTATAACCGATCACGTTTACATCGGTGGCAGTTACGCCATTATCCGTGACGGTGGGGGCGGTTGCGGTAACGGTGAATGTGGTCGAGTCGCCTCTTGCAAGGGAGGACGCCGACGTGGTGATGGCGTATGTGCCGCCAACCTCGACACCTTCCGCCCTTGCGGGTACGATGACCAGACTCATGACCATGGTCAGAGCCAATAGCAAGGAGAGAAATTTTTTCATGTGATCTTCATCCTTTCGTGTTTGTTGTTGTCGGCTCCGCGCGCACAGAGCCTTTCTCATACATGGCATTTTACCATGCCGCGGGAAATAAGGGAACAGGAAAATGGAAAATTCATAAATTCTTTATCTTCCCTCTTCGCTCAGTTTCCCTTTGCTTCCTTAATTAGACGCAAGAAACGTCTGTTTTGTTTCACAAAACCCGAAAATTTCCCAAAAATTTTTTACGCCGCGAAAAACCTCACATACACGAACACCCCCGCCGCGATCTGCGCAAGTAAGATCGCGGGGATGCCGAACCGGAAGTACCAGTGCCGCGTCTTGTGGTGAAAGACCCTCATTGCGAAAAGAGCACCCGCGCTGCCGAGCAGCAGCGCGAGTGCAAATAGAGTCTTTTCGGGCACGCGCCGCGCGCCCTGAATTTTGGCGCGGCGCTTGTCTGCGCCGTAGACACAGAACGTCAGAATATTGATCGCGGCGAGATAGATGACAAAGTATCTCACTTTTCGAGCTTGCTGAGCTCCACGGCCGCCGCCGCGCCGAGGCGCGCGTTGTTGAACACGAGCTGGATGTTGGAATCCAGGCTGTCGCCGCCGGTCAGGTCCTTGATCTTGGCGAGCAGATAAGGCGTCGTGGCCTTGCCGTGGATGCCGTCCTTCTTCGCGTCCTCGACGGCCTCGGCAATGGCCTTGTCGATGACTTCCTTGTCCATGGAGTACTCTTCGGGAATCGGGTTCGTGACGAGTAAGCCGCCGCGCAGACCCAGCTCGCGCTTGACGTGGAACGCCTTGGCCAGCTGCTCGGGCGTGTCGAGCTCGTAGTCGACGCCAAAGCCGGACTTGCGCGTGTAGAACGCAGGCAGCTCGCTCGTGCCGTAGCCGATGACGGTCACGCCGTGGGTCTCGAGATATTCGAGCGTCAGACCGAGGTCGAGGATGGACTTCGCGCCCGCGCACACGACCATGACGGAGGTGTTGGCCAGCTCTTCAAGGTCAGCGGAGATGTCGAACGTCTCCTGCGCGCCGCGGTGCACGCCGCCGATGCCGCCGGTGGCGAACACGCGGATGCCCGCCATGTCGGCGATCATCATCGTGGTGGTGACGGTGCACGCGCCGTCCTTGCCCTGCGCGACGAGCACGGGCAGGTCGCGGCGGGAAGCCTTCGGGATGCCCGCGCCGGTGCGGCCGAGGTAGTCGATCTCTTCCTTGGAAAGGCCCGCCTTCAAGCGGCCGCCGATGATGGCGATGGTCGCGGGCACCGCGCCCGCGTCGCGAATGATCTGCTCGACCTTGAGCGCGGTCTCCACGTTCTGGGGGTAGGGCATGCCGTGGGAAATGATGGTGGATTCGAGCGCCACGACGGGCTTACCGGCGGCAAGGGCCTCGGCAACCTCGGGGGCGATATCCAGATACTTGTTCATAGTTAAAATCCTCCTGTAAAGTAATAGGTGAAAGTTTCACGTTTACCTTTTGAGGTAAGATTGCATCATAACATACAACTTGTCAAAAGTCAATACAAAGCGGGACTTGAATTTGCACGGGAAGTGGCATATAATACCTCTATTATCCCGTGAAAACCCACAAAAGGAAGGAAAATTATTATGGAACGAGTGAGAATTGCCGCGCTCTTCGCCGACAAAGAGCAGTACGGCGGCGCAAGCGTCACCGCATGCGGCTGGGCGAAGACCATCCGCGATATGAAGACCTTCGGATTCATCGAGCTGAACGACGGCTCGTGCTTCCGCAATTTGCAGGTCGTGATGGATGCGAATTCTCTTTCTAATTATAAGGAGATCGCCGCGCAGAACGTGGGCGCCGCGCTCATCGTGCGCGGCACCGTCGTGCTGACGCCCGAGGCCAAGCAGCCGCTCGAAGTCAAGGCAACAGAGATCGAGGTCGAGGGCGTGTCCTCCCCCGACTATCCCCTGCAGAAAAAGCGCCACAGCGTCGAATATCTGCGCACCATTCAGCATCTGCGCCCGCGCACGAACCTCTTCTCCGCGGCGTTCCGTGTGAGAAGCGCGGCGGCCTACGCCGTGCACGAGTTCTTCCAGAGCCGCGGCTTCGTCTATGTCAACACCCCCATCATCACCGGCTCCGACTGCGAGGGCGCGGGCGAGATGTTCCAGGTCACGACGCTGGATCTTGAAAACCCGCCGAGAACGCCCGACGGCAAGGTCGATTACAGCAAGGACTTTTTCGGCAAGAAGACGAGCCTGACCGTCTCCGGCCAGCTCAACGCCGAAAACTTCGCCATGGCGTTCGGCGACGTTTACACCTTCGGCCCCACGTTCCGCGCTGAGAATTCCAACACCGCGCGCCACGCCGCCGAGTTCTGGATGATCGAGCCGGAGATGGCGTTCTGCGACCTCGACGGCGACCTTGAGGTCATGGAGGCGATGGTCAAGCATATCATCCGCCGCGTGATGGAGCGCTGCCCGGATGATCTTGCGTTTTTCAACAGCTTTGTCGACAAAGGCCTTCTTGAGCGTCTCCAGCACGTCGAGAGCTCCGACTTTGGCCGCGTGACGTACACCGAGGCGGTCAAGCTCTTAAAGGAGAGCGGCCAGAAGTTCGACTACCCCGTCGAGTGGGGCATCGACCTGCAGACTGAGCATGAGCGTTACCTCACCGAGCAGATCTTCAAGCGCCCCGTGTTCGTCACGGACTATCCGCAGGAGATCAAGGCGTTCTATATGCGCCTCAACGACGACGGCAAGACCGTCGCCGCGGCGGACTGCCTCGTTCCGGGCATCGGCGAGATCATCGGCGGCAGCCAGCGCGAGGAGCGCATCGAGCTGCTCGAAAAGCGCATCCGCGAGCTCGGCATGAATCCCGAGGACTACTGGTGGTACTGCGACCTGCGCCGCTACGGTTCCTGCCGTCACGCGGGCTTCGGCCTTGGCTTCGAGCGCATGGTGATGTATTTAACGGGCATCGGCAACATCCGCGACGTGGAGCTGCATCCGAGAACCGTGGGCAACGCAGACTTCTAATTCTTCAAAAAACAAGGGACACGGAAACCGTGTCCCTTGTTTTTTGAGAATTACACTCCGCTTCGTGCCTTGCCGCCCAAAGGGCGGCTTCGACACGCGCGGAGCGAGAAGAGTTTTTTGGCACGCGCATGTCGCGCCAAAAAACGATTCGAAATCATTTCGCGTCTGCGGATGCGAAAAGCTGTGACGCTTTAATTATTTGTGGTAAATAGTTACAAATGGGAACAAAAGCGCCAAAGGCGTAGTCAAAAGAAATAGAGTCTGCTATAATAGCCCCGCAGTTTTGAGAGAGGAGATTTTGACATGAAACACTTTTTTGCGCTGCTGCTCAGCGCGCTGATGGTACTGTCGCTGCTGACTGCCTGCGGCGATAAGACGACGCCGTCCGACGGCGACGATCAGACCGTCACGGACGAGAATGGCAGCGACACCGACAACAATACTGACGATACAACTGACCCCTACGACGCCGTGCGCAACTACTGGTCCGAGGACCAGCTCACGCAGGCCTGGGGGCCGGATCAGGTGGTGGAGCACCTCTTTTTCCACCCGATCATCGCCTATCCGCAGTGGGCCTTCCACGACTGCAATGCCAGTCAGGACCAGCGCTACGGCCTCGACGACTGGATGGTGACGGTCGACGAATACAACAAAATTTTGCAGTCCGTGTACGACAAGGGCTACATCTTAGTCGCGATGGAGGATGTCTGGAGCGAGGTGACGGACGAGTCCGGCACGCATATGGTGCGAAACACCCTGATGCTGCCAGAGGGCAAAAAGCCGCTCGTCATCAGCTTTGACGACGTGAACTACTACCCCTATATGCTTGACGAGGGCTTCACGAGCAAGCTCGTCGTCGGCGACGACGGCGAGATCTGGGCGCAGTGCACCGATCCGTACACAAATGAGACCTTTTTGACCAAGGAGCTCGACGCGACGCCCATTCTCGACCAGTTTGTCTACGAACACCCCGACTTTTCACTCAACGGCGCGAAGGCCATCTTCTCGCTGACGGGCTATCAGGGTATTTTAGGCTACCGCACGCAGGATGACCGCGACATCGCGGCAGATTCGCCCGACCGCCCCGCGTTCGATGCCTACCGCGCGAGCGAGATCGAGGCCGTCAAGCCCGTCATCGAGCGGCTCAAGGAAACGGGTTGGACGTTCGGCAGCCACACCTGGGGCCACATCCGCCTCGACACCAAGCCGCTCCAGACCGTCATCAACGACACCGAGCGCTGGGCGGACGAGGTCGGCTCGCTCGTCGGCCCCACGCAGATTTTGTTCTATCCGCACGGCGGCCGTCCCGACGGTGACGACTGGCACCAGACCGGCGAGTGCTTCCAGTACCTGCAAAGCCAGGGCTTCCGCATCTTCGCGAGTGTCGGCACGAGTTCGTTCAGCTATGTGAAGCCCGACATTTCCGCCGTCATCTGCGACCGTCTGCATCCGGACGGCACCACGCTGCGCCACTCGCGCAGCCGCTATCTGCAATTCTATAACGCCGAGGACATCATGGATACGCAAGTCCGTCCTGATCTCGGCGTAGACTGGTGAGGAGGCGTTATTATGGCAACGTTAGAAGAACTCAAGGCGAAGGCCGTCGCCATGCTGGACATGGCGTATGTGCCGTACTCCCACTTCCCCGTGGGCGCGGCACTCGAATGTGAGGACGGCGCGGTCTTCACCGGCTGCAACATCGAAAATTCGAGCTACGGCCTGACGAACTGCGCCGAGCGCACCGCGGCGTTTAAGGCCGTGAGCGAGGGGCATCGGCGCTTCAAGCGCATCGTCATCGCTGGGCGCAGCGACGACTACTGCTACCCCTGCGGCGCGTGCCGTCAGGTGCTCTACGAGTTCGGCCCCGACATGGAGGTCGTGTGCCTGAACAAGGACAACGAGGAAAAGCACCTGCACATCAAGGAGCTGCTCCCCTACGGCTTCGACCAGACGTGGCTTGCAATCGACGAGAAATAACGAAAAAAGAGAGCGGCGCTGCCGCTCTCTTTTTTTGCGCTTTAGTTGCTTCCAGAGGAAGAGGCTCCAATCGTCACCTCGCCGCTCATCGTTTCGATCGTAAGCTCGCTCACCGCGCCGCCGTCGAGCGCGGGCACAGAGTAGTGCGTCGCGTGGTCGTCGAGACAGGTGATGAGCGCTCCTTCGCGCTCGGTGAGCGCGGAGCGGAACGCGCCGCTTTTCGTTTCATAGTCGAGAGTAAAGCCGTCCTGCGCGGGAAGGGTCAGATAGATGCTGCCACTCTCCGTTTCGGCATCAAGGCGCAGCGCACGCTCGGTAGCCAAAATCAGGTTGCCGCTGACGCTTTCGAAGTCCAGCGCGCCGAGCGCGCCGGCGATATCCACCTTGCCGCTCGCGGTTTCGATCTCGGCGCTCTCCGCATCGCCCGCCAGCTCGATCGCGCCGGAGAGCGTCGAAATATCGACCCTTGCCCACGTGCCGTCCACCACACCGGCATTGCCGCTCGTGGTCTCGATCTCCACCTCCGGGCAGTTCGCGCACATCACGCGCGCATCGCCTCTGAGCGTCGAAAGCTCGATCTTCTGCGCATCGGCGCTCACGTAGGCGTAGGCGTCCGTTGTTTCGACTTTTATCTCCTCAAAGTGACCGGCGCTGACCAGTTCCCTCGGAAGTCCCACGTCGAGGTGCTTTTCCCCGTCGTAGCTGCCGCGGTAAGCGTCGCCGAGGAAGTGGATGCGCAGCGTGTCGCCGTCGATCGCGCAGACCATCTTCTCGCTCTCGGCGAGCGGCGCGGCGGATTCCTCCTTCACGCCGATCTGCGCGCTCTGCTCGGCGGTATAAATGTTCACGCCGCCGCTGCGCCACGAGATGTCGATCTTGCGGATGTCTTCGCTCTCGCCGATGCTGAGCACCGCGCCCGGGTGGAGCTCTTCGCTCCCCTCCGCCTGCGTGCAGAAGGTGTAGGTCGCACTGCTGCCGTCCCAGAGCGCGTCGACGGCGAAAATGCCGCCGCTTTGCGGCAGTTCTGCGCGGAATGTGCCGTTATCCTGCCGCTGGGCGGTCACGGTCTCGGACGGCATGCCGGTGCTGCCCCAGGCGTCGGACGGCCAGCAGCGGAGACTGACGGAATCGGGCGAATTATCGCCGAAATCGAGCGTTACGGTGTAGAAATAGGCGGCCGACACTGTAAAGGGCATTTCCAGTACAGGCGTGATATCGCGGCAGTTTTCGTCCAGCGGGTGCGCGCCGCAGGCAATGGCGGTCATGCTCTGTAGGCCCTGGGTGTAGGTCCAGTCGTAGCTGCTGCTTTTGAGGGTGACGCTGCAAGCGTTTGCGCTTGTCACCGTCAGTGTCGGCGGGGTTTGGCGCGCGGCCTCGTCTGCTCTTTTTTCGCCGCAGGCGGCGAGGGAGAGCAGAAGCGCGAGGGGGAGCAGAAGGGAAAGGAGGTTTTTCATTGGTCAGTCCTCGTTTCTTTCGGATACTTCTATAGACGTATGATAGCCGAAAAAGTTCCCACGCACAACGGGGATCGTTGCACACAACGCGGCAATTTGTGGTATCGTGAATTCTAATACCGGAGGCGGTACAGCTTTTTGCCGCGTTGTGTGCAACGTTTCTTCATGATACGGCGTATCATGAAAAGGCAAATCATGCATCAGTGTTCCCGCGTTTGCAGGGGGGTGTGGGCTGCCTTTTCCAACATTATATTTTGGGGGAAAGCGCATGGACAAGACGACAAATTTCGACCTGCCGCAGTGGGTCAAGGAGGACCCGATCAAAATGCAGGACTTCAATGCCGCGTTTGCGAGCATCGACGCGGCGCTCAAGGCTGAGGGCGACGCGCGCAGCGAGGCCGACGGCACGGCGGCGGAGCGCATCACGGCATTGGCGCAGACGATCGCAAACGGTACAATCTGCCGCATAAAATACGGCTCGTATACCGGCAACGGCACCTACGGCGCGGCGAACGCGGTCAGCATCGAGTGCGGGTTCTACCCGCTGCTGGTGATGGTGAGCAGCTCGAGCAGCAGCCACTACTGGGCGGTGCGCGGGTTCGACAAGTTCTACTACAACAACAACCGCGAAAACGAAATGACGTGGGGCGATACCGGCGTGAGCTGGTACTACCCGCAGGACGACCAGTATTACCCCCCGTCGGGCAACCAGATGAACGCAATCGACACGACCTATTACTATCTGGTGCTGGGCTACAGCAACGACGGAGAGCAGGGAAACTGAATCACGGCAAAAAACAGCCCCGAGGCGAAAGCCTCGGGGCTGAAACTCTATTCAGAGATTTTTTGCGCTTACGTCAATGATTAGTTGGCGTAGTAAGCGTTGAGAACACCAGAATCAGTGAGCTTGCCAACAGCGCTGTCGATGGTGAGGGTGATGGAGTCGGGACCGAAAGCGGTGAGCTTGGCGGTAGAGACGCCGAACTCAGCAGCAGCACCATTAAGGGTGATGGTGTAGGTGCCATTAGCGGGATTCTTAACAGTCTTGGCGTAGGACTGGAGAACATCACCGGTGTCCTTATTCACGATGTTCAGGGTGTAGGTGTAAGAGGTAGCGAGAGGATCGGGGTTGGTGGAGGTGTCGACCTTGTTCACAGCGTAAACCTGGAGCGCCAGACGGTTGAGGGTGGCGGAGGTGCCAGCGGGATCAGCGTTGTAAACAACGATGACGTTCTGCGTGGTGACATCGCCGAGAGCCAGAGGCATCTTGGTCAGGCCGTCAACGCCGTTGCCGGAAACCGTGTAGAACTTGTCGCCAGTGATGGTGCCATCGACATAGTCGGTGTAGACAGAGTTCTTGTAGGTGTCCTTGTCAGCGCCCACGATGGAGTCGACCTTAACGGTGTAACCGGTGTAGGCAGCAGCCATGGGATAGCCGGTGAAGGCGGTGATGGCAGCGGTGGTGGAGGACTCAGTGCCGATCGCAGCGATGGCGACATAATCCTTGACGTAGTTGTTGCTCAGAGCGACCTTGAAGAGACCGCCGGCGACCTTATTGGTAGCCTGGGTTCTGAGGGCGTTGAGCAGGGTGAGGACGATAGCGTCGTCCTTGGAGCCGTAGATGTTGCCCTTCACGCCGTCAACGTAGCCGGGGATGGTGTAGACACCGGTCTTGGCGTCATAGGAGACCTGCTCGTTGGCATAGTAGAAGAGGCTGGTGACCTTGGCGGCAACGGGATCAGCGATGACGTAGACGTAATCGGCGACCTTATCACCGTTCAGATCGACGAAGTCGACCTCAGCCTGAGCATAGTTGTCGATGTTGCCGAGACCAACGATGGACTTGAAGGTGTAGGGATTGGTAGTGTTGTTGCGGACCAGGAAGACGGTGGCATCGTCAACGATCAGGTTGCTGCCGTTGTACTGGGTGTTCTTGCTGACGAACAGGTTCTCGTTGTGGAACTTGGCGTCAACACCGGTAGCGACTTCGACAGCGGCGAGAGTGCCGTTTGCCTGGGTGGTGAACTGGAAGAGGTGGCCGTTCAGGATACCGTTGACATCACAGACAGCGTTGGTGTTGATGTAGGAGTCAACGTAGAAGTAGTCACCATCAACCTTCATGACCTTGTTCTGGATGCCGGTGCTGTGGGTGACCTTGCCGCTCGCAATCTTGGGGGCCACAACGCCGGAAGCAGTATCGTCGAAGTAGGTCATCTTGCTCAGGTCGACCACAGCGGTGGTGCCGTCCATGTAGGTGACATTCGCCTTAGCAACGCCGGAACCGTCCGCAGCGTTGCCAGCCCACCAGATGGAGTTGATGACGCCGTAGCTGGTAGCAGCAGCGATCTCAACGTTACCGATGAGGTTGTTGTACTGATCGAAGAACCAGGTGAACTTGTTGGTGCTGGCCACCGCGTTGTCGAAGTAGAACTTGGCAGCATCGTCATAGACAGTGCCCTCGACGTTGTGCTGCTTGGCGTTGTAGTAGATCACGCTCTGAGCGCCGTCAATGGAAGTGGCCTTGGAAACGATCTCGCCGTACTTGTCAGCGCCGGTCTTGATGAGGCCGCTCTCGGTAGCGCTGTTAAAAGCGTTGGTGTAGGCGTTCAGGAGAACGTAATCGCCGACAGCATACGGATACGCATCCTCGCCGTTGGTGAGGGTGAGCGTGGTAGCAGCAGTGGAGCCCTTGGTGGCATAGACATCGAGCTTGATGGTAGCCTCGGTGCGCAGGTGGCCCTGAGCGTCATAAGCGGCAGGAGCAACATAGGTGACCTTGGCGAGGAAGGTGTCGATCATGACGATGGTATCGTCATAGACCTCGAACAGACGGCCCTGAGCACCCATCTTGGTGACGGTGTCGGTCAGGTTGACCGTGTAGGTCGTGGGCTGCTTCTGGCCGTTGACATACAGGGTGTAAGCGGTGTCGACCTTCAGGCCAGCGTCGTGAGCGACGTCGCACTCAGCAACAGCCTTGGTGTAGGTCAGGTCGGGCTTCTCAACGAAGGTAGTGGCCTTGTCGCCGGTGTTGTAGGTCCACTTGGTGGCGGGACGGCCCCACTTGTCAGCGTCCTTGGCGGACTTCAGGTCGAAGTTCTTCTCGCCGAGGCTGTTGGTCTTGGTGCTGATGACCTTATCGGTCACATAGCCGAAGGCCGGGGTGTAGGTGACCTGAGCCTTCTGGATGCCCTGGAACAGGAGCTCGGCAACCAGCTCACGGGAAGCGGGAGCGTTCAGGTCGGTGGTCTTCGCCACGTTGTCCAGAACGCCGAGCTGCTGCGCGGTCTGCGCAACATGGAGCGCCCAGTCAGCGCCGGAGAACTCGTTGTTCTTGTCGTAGCCGACAGCGCGGAGGATCATGGCGAGGACTTCATAGCCGGTGACCTTGCCAGACGGCTTGAAGGTGCCATCGGGATAACCCTTGACGAGGGAGGCGTTGGCGCAGTAGCCGATGTAGCCCTGAGCCCAACCGGCACCAGCCATGTCGCTGAACTTGTTATAAGTGGCATAGAGGCCGGACTTATCGTTCTTGGCGACGTCGGCAGTGTAGATACGATAGATGATCGTAGCTACCTCAGCGCGGGTGATGTTGCCCTCGGGCTTGAAGGAACCGTCCTCATAACCCTTGAACACACCCATGCCATTCAGAACGGCAACAGCCTCAGCGTAATCATCGCTGATGCTCTTGTCATCCTTGAAGGCGTTGGCGCTGACGGCCAGAGACAGAGTCATGACCAGAGCCAGCACCATTGCGAGTAACTTTTTCATAGATGTTACTCTCCTTTCATAAATTTCCATCCCCTTGGAGCGCTCCGGCAGCGAAAAGCGGGCATTTTGCTGTTCGCGGGCGAAAATGAAAGTTGACCGAAGAAGTTGCAAAACATTTCGATTTTCTTGCATTTTTGACCGTTTTGCAGGAAAACGCGCGATTTTAGTTGCTATCGCATCCCCTTAGCGGCGCGGAAAAAGCCCGCTGCGCAAGGGCTTGCGGACGCGGCGGGTAGCGGTTTGGTAGCGATTTGCCGAAAACGGGGGTTTGGCGGGGCGAAAAAAGGCTGATTTTGCAAGAGTTTGCGGGCGCGAAAGGTCGGGTAGCGGTTTGGTAGCGGTCCGCAGCTACCACGATTTTTAGCACTCTCGGCGCAAGAGTGCTAAAGTTAAAGATTTGTTCATCAAAAGATGTATTTTTGTTCACAGGGCGTGACTATACTCAAAATTGTTCCGAGGGGAACGAAAGAAATGTAAACCACGCGGGCTGCAAGAGCGGCTCGCCAGAATAGATTTGGAGGCTTTGTATTATGTTTGAACTGAGACCTTTTGAACGCAGAAACAATCACGTTGCGGCTTATGATCCCTGGGATCAGATGGAGCGCGCATTCTTCGGCGACGGCTCGTGGGGCCGCGGCCTGAGCGAGTTTAAGACCGATATTCAGGACAAGGGCGACAGCTACCTGCTGGAAGCTGATCTGCCGGGCTTCAAGAAAGAGGACATCCACGTCGATGTGGACGGCGACACGATGACCATTCGCGCTGAGCGCCACAGCGAGCACGAGGATCAGGACAAGAAGGGCAATTACGTCCGCTGCGAGCGCAGCTACGGCAGCTACCAGCGCGCGTTCGACATCAGCGGCGTCGAGGTCGCGGACATCTCCGCGCAGTACAATGACGGCGTGCTCAAGCTGAACATGCCGAAGAAGAGCGCGGTGGTGAACGCGAAGCAGATCGAGATTCAGTAAAGCACTTCAAAAAAGAGGACGACATTGCCGTCCTCTTTTTTGATGGAGTCTCGCTTGCGCTTCGCGCAAAGTGTAAATCGCCACGCACCGGTCGCGGCGATTTACGATCAAGATCATTGCGCGCCTGCGGGCGCGAAATTTTTTTGGGTTGTACGGAGTTGTGCAAAAAATATTGGCGAAAGTCCGCTCTTATGAGCGGGCTTTTCCTTTTTTTCGGCGGGCCGCGGCTGGAAAAGGGAAATTTCGCTCCCCGCGCGGCGGCGCGGACTACTGTTACTTGCCGCCTGACCGCTGCGCGGGTCATCAGAACATAAAAAGCGGCTTAGGCCGCTTTTTTCATATTTGTGCTTATATATTATATGTATGTGGTGGCAGATAATGGGGTTTTCTGTGGTTTTATGTCAAGCTGTAACAAGACTGGCGGTTTGTTACAAGTGTGTTACAGATGGGGCGAAAGCGTTGACTTGAAATTTTGCTTGTGGTAAGGTGACAGTGCAGAAAGGGTGGGGAACGGTGCGTTCCCGACTTAGTTACGGGATCGGCATGCCACGGTAAGTAAGCCGAGAAACGCCGAAACTTGCTCCTTTCTGACAAACGAACCATCTTTAAGGGGATGCGATATCCACCGAATTGAACGATTTTGCGTTGATTCTGCTGAATTTTTCTTATTTTCAATTGTTTCTGCAATAATTTGAGGATTTGCAAATTTTGGCAGCAACCACGCAGGAGAGGGAGAGACGGCGGGTGTTCGGCTCCAAGGGGATGGAAATTTATGAAAGGAGAGTAACATCTATGAAAAAGTTACTCGCAATGGTGCTGGCTCTGGTCATGACTCTGTCTCTGGCCGTCAGCGCCAACGCCTTCAAGGATGACAAGAGCATCAGCGATGATTACGCTGAGGCTGTTGCCGTTCTGAATGGCATGGGTGTGTTCAAGGGTTATGAGGACGGTTCCTTCCAGCCCAAGGGCAACATCACCCGCGCTGAGGTGTCCGCGATCGTTTATCGCGTGTACACTCAGGACGTCAAGGATGCTAAGGCTTCCATGTACGCCACCTACAACAAGTTCAGCGACATGGCTGGCGCCGGTTGGGCTCAGGGCTACATCGGCTACTGCGCCAACGCTGAGCTGGTCAAGGGCTATCCCGACGGTACCTTCAAGCCCTCCGGCAAGGTCACCGGCTACGAAGTCCTCGCTATGATCCTCCGCGCTGTCGGTTACGACAAGAACGGTGAGTTCTCCGGCGCTGATTGGGCGCTGCATGTTGCGCAGACCGCGCAGCAGGCCGGCGTGCTCAAGAACGTCAAGGGTGTTGACCTCAACGCTCCCGCTTCCCGTGAGCTGGTCGCCGAGCTGCTGTTCCGTGCGGTCGCTGAGTCCGCTACCGTCACCTACACTCCGGCCTTCGGCTATGTGACCGATAAGGTGCTCGGCAATGCTGCTCCCACCCTCGGCTACAAGAACTTCAAGCTCGTTGGCAAGGCTGACGCTGATTCCTTCGGCCGTCCCAGCACCAAGTGGACCTACAATGTCGGTGATAAGAGCACTCTGGTCGTTGCCAAGCCTGACGCTTCCTACACTGTGAAGGTCGACGAGTGCGACATCGCCAAGGATCTTGGCCTGACCAAGAACACCAGCATTGAGAAGGCCTTCATTGATGGTATCGAAGTCGCTAACACCAGCGACAAGGTCACCAGCAACCGTTATGCCTCCATCAACCCGCTTGCCACTACCTCCTATGTCGGCGCTCAGGGCCGTCTGACCGAGGTCTATGACATGGGCACTGCCGGTTACCGCATCGTTGAGATCAACACCTATCTGGCTCAGATTACCAAGGTCACCCCTGCCTACACCGACCGCAACACCCACAGCACTGTTGACACTGTCAACCTGACCGCTCTTATCGCTTCTGGCGACAGCGATTCTTTCAAGAACGTTGAGGCTTCCGGCTTTACCGTCGATCAGTACGTTCTCGTCACCATCAGCAAGGTTGGTACTAAGGACGCCGCTGTTGAGAGTGTTGAGGCCGCTACCGTTGCTGATGGTGGTATCCTGACCGGTTGGACCAACGCTGTTGGTACCACCCCCGCCACCTCTGTTGTTGGTACCACCACCTACAATGATGCTGATAAGTTTGTCCTGAATCGTCGTACCAACGGTAACTGGATGGTCATCACCGACACCTATGGCAATGTCATCGGTCTGACTGCCACTGCTACCAACTACCTCGTCATCGAGAAGATCGAGTGGAAGTCTGACGCTGCGAACATCGGCGGCTATGCCATGGCTGACCTCAAGCTGGCTGACGGCACCGAGGTCAAGGGCGCTACCATCGCCACCGTGAACTCCAAGACTGCTAACTCCGCTGCCAACTATGCTTCTGGTGATGTTAACAACGGTTGGGTCTCTTACTACTACTCCAACAACACCTCTTACTACAACCACCTCTTCACCTACTCCGTGAATGCCAACGGCAGCTACAATGTCGTTCCTCACGGCTCCTCTCCTCGGATTGGTGATGTCACTGGTAATACCGGCACCATCGTAAACGGTCAGGCTACCATCAACAGCAACACCAACACCTATGTTGCTACCAACAGCACCATCTTCCTGCTGAAGGATCTCTCCGATGGTTACAAGTACACCGTCTACACCGGCAAGGACAATGTTCCTTCCGTCACCGGTGCTAACCTCTGCGTCCTGACCAACACCAACGGCTATGCTACGCTTGTTGTCGTCAGCGATTACACCCTCGCCGCTAACACCTTCTATGCCTACGTCACCAACAATGCGCAGGATGGCTGGTATAAGGACCCTGTTAAGGGGTATGCTTACACCATCTACAAGGCTGGCGAGACCACCCCGACCACCGTTTATGCTGCTAACCAGGCTGACTGGACCTACAACACCACTCATGAGACTGGTCTGTACAGCTTTACTGTGAACGCTGACAACCAGATCGCCAGCATGACCTGCGTCATCTGCGACCTGCACTGCACCTTCTCCCTTGCGAATAACATGACTGGCTGGGACCGTTCCTCCGTCAAGGCTGGCGTTCTCGATGGCAGCTTCCAGACCATCGGCTACAGCGCTGTTGTTCTGGATAAGGACAATGACAACGGCTACAAGGTTACCACCACCACCGCTGTTAAGGACTTCAACGTGACTGACGAAACCAAGTATGTCGTTGTCACCAAGAATGCTCTGACTGGCAGCAGCGCCGTTCTCACTGCTGGTGATAAGGGCGACCTGACCGCCGGCAGCGTGGTTCTGGTCAACTACACCACCGTCGGTACCAAGTACACCGCCAAGACCGTGTACATCCTCAAGGTCACTGGCAATGGCGTGAACAATCCCGCCCTGACCTACACCGTTTCTGGTACCCCCGTGGTTGCTGGCACTACTGGTAATATCACCGTCACCGGTCTGACCTTTAATTACGAGGACAAGACTGCGACCGTCAACCCCGGTAAGGGCGGCACCATTTCTGTTGCGCTCTATAAGCACAACACCAATGGTTATGATACCATCCCGTACACCGTGCTCAATAGCACGATGCCTGGTAGCGTGATTACTGGCGGCACTTGGACTCTGAACAAGACCATCCCCGTCACTCTTGCTTCCGGTCAGTACTATGCTAACGTTATCGTTACCATGGCTGATGGTACCACCTCTACCTACAACACCATTTACTTCTCCGTCGTCTAAGCTAGACAGTAAGTAAAAAATCCCTCGGGCTTGCCCGAGGGATTTTTTACTTACTTTTTCACTGCAAACAATGTCGCCGTTGCTCCCGCGCTGGATGTACCGGCAAGCGTCACCTTGTTGACCGCGTCCCACTTGACCGCGCCGCAGCCGCCGTAACCGGCAGTCCCGTTGCTGTTGTTCAGCACCAGCGTTGACACGAAAGAAACATCTCCTGACATTGGCACCAGCCATAAAATCCCCGCCGTCGTGCTCCAACTGTTGCTGCACGCCGTCCCCAGTGATGTACCGTTGACCGAAATTTCCATATTGCCGCTCGATGAGCCCGCGCAGAATGTAAAGAACATCGCCGCGATCTTCGTCATGTCGACCTGCGAGAGGTCGAATTCCATCGCGGCGTTTTCCGTCGTCGTCACGAGCGGGCCCGCGAGCTTGACGAGGCAGTTGGCCTCACGCGCCGCCGCGACCTCCTGCTGCACGGCGGTGATGGCCGAGGTGTCTGCCTTGGTGTTCAGCGTGTCGTCGTGGCTTTTGAGCGCGGTGTCAAGCTTGTGCGTCAGGTCGTTGAAGTCTGACATTTGGATGAAGTCCGATTTTTCCCACGTGGGAAGAGCGTAGTTTGTAGTCCGTTTCATAGCAATCTCCTTAAAAACAGTAAAAATAAAACCCCCGGAAAACCGGGGGTTCATGCTTGTCAAGCATGAAAGGAGTTGTTGGACGAAAGACGGCAACCAACTGAAAATTTTACAAATCGGCCGACATGAAGCCGCCGCGGAGCCAGTTGGCGAGCTCGGCGGGGGTGCCGGGGACGCCGACGGTGGCGAATTCCGTGCGCGAGGGGACCATCTGCGCGTTGTCCGAGCTCTCCGCCCACTGGACGCGCTGCAAAATGTGCTCGGTGCAGTGCTCGAGCGGGCCGTCGGGCGCGGGCTTATATTGGAGGAGGATGGTCACGCAGCGGTTGTCGGACGTCCAGCGGCCGAAGTTCGTCGTGGGCTTGCGCCACTTCCAGAGGCATTTGTCGCCGCGCTGCTTTTTGAGCTTCAAATAGCCGTTTTCGATGTCCTGCGTGCAGCGCATGAGCCAGATGACATGGTAGCCCGCGCGCTGGAAGTGGGAGCAGACGTCGAAAAAGTGCTCCTCCATGAGTAAGCCGTCCTGGAGCATCATCACGAAATGGTTGATCTGCACGTAGGCGGTGACGGTCTTATCGCCGACGGTGACGGGGACGTTGCGGCACTCGGGCGGGACGATCGCGCGCCACTGCTCGCGCCACGCGGAGGCGGAGGACTGGACGAGCGGGGGCGTTTTCTTCTTCCAAAACAGCATGGGAACTCCTTTTTCGCAATTTTTGTTCCATTATAGCGAAAACGGGACGAAAAGGCAAGGAATATTGGCATTTTACAGGGATTTGACAGAGTGGGGCGCGACGGGCGCTTGCTATTTTGGCGAAAACATGATATTCTACTGTGATTCTAAGGAAATCGACTTTTCTTTGCAAGGAGAACGGCTATGAAGCTTGACCACAAGCGCACGGTGCTGGTGGGGCTGGCGTTTTTGTCCATCTGCGCGTTCTGGCAGATGTACGACAACATCATCCCGCTGATCTTGACGAACACGTTCCACTTAGACGAGACCATTTCCGGCGCGATCATGGCGGCGGACAATGTGCTGGCGCTGTTTTTGCTGCCGTTCTTCGGCGCGCTGAGTGATCGGACGAGCACGAAGATCGGGCGGCGGATGCCGTTTATCCTCGGCGGCACGGCGGCTGCGGTGATCCTGATGAATCTGCTGCCGCTTTTTGACAACGGCTACGCAAATGGTGCGAGCACGGGTAAGCTCGCGATGTTCGTCGTCACGCTGGGGCTGCTGCTCGTGGCGATGGGGACCTACCGCTCGCCCGCGGTGGCGCTGATGCCGGACGTGACACCCAAGCCCATAAGATCGCGCGCGAACGCGATCATCAACCTGATGGGTGCGGTCGGCGGCATCGCGTATCTGATCGTGGCGGCGGTGCTGTATCCGAACAGCAAGACAGCGGGGGCCGCGCATGTGAACTACCAACCGCTTTTTGTCGTCGTGTCGGTGCTGATGGCGGTGTCGGTCATCGTGCTGTACTTCACGACAAACGAGCCGAAGCTCGCGGCGGCGGAGAAGGAATACGAGGCCGAGCATCCAGAGCAGCAGCTCGTGGAGGAGGAGCCGGACGGCAGCGAGGAGCTGCCCAAAGAGGTGAAGCGCAGCCTTGTGATGCTGCTGAACTCAATCGCGCTGTGGTACATCGGCTACAACGGCGTGACGACGTGGTGGACGACGTATGTCGGGCGCGTGATGGGACAGGGCCTCGGCGGCGCGTCGACGTGTTTGCTCGTCGCGACGGGCGGGGCCATCGTGTCGTACATCCCCGTGGGGCAGCTGGCGTCGAAGATCGGACGTAAGAAGACCATTCAGGGCGGCGTCATCCTGCTTGCGGCGTGCTTTGCGTCGGCGTACTTTTTGACGACGCATTATCAGAGCATCAACGCCGTGATGTTTGTCGTGTTTGCGCTCGTCGGCCTTGCGTGGGCGGCGATCAACGTCAACTCGCTGCCGATGGTCGTTGAAATGTGCAAGGGCAGCGATATCGGCAAGTTTACGGGCTACTACTACACGTTTTCGATGGCGGCGCAGGTCGTGACGCCGATTTTGGCGGGCACGCTCTTGAAGCACATCAGCTACAGCATGCTGTTCCCGTATGCGGCGTTCTTCGTGGCGTGCAGCTTTGTGACGATGTGCTTCGTGCGCCATGGCGACTGCAAGGTGGAGGCCAAGGCCGGGCTTGCGGCGTTTGAGGACATGGATGCGGACTAAATCGAATACAAGAAGTGATCTAAAGTGAAAATTTTACAGATCGTTGTCGGAATTTGCCTGATTCTGGGGGTCGCGTGGGCGGTTTTACTGCGCGCGCGGCGCGGAACGGAGTCGATGGCGGCGCTGCGGAAATTCCGCTATGCGCACCGCGGGCTCTACGATAAGGAGGCGGGCATTCCCGAAAATTCGCTGCCGGCATTCTCGCGCGCAATCGCGCGGGGCTTCGGCGCGGAGCTCGACGTGCACCTGCTGCGCGACGGGACGCTTGCCGTGTTCCACGACAGCGATGTGAAGCGCATGACGGGCCGCGAGGGATACCTCGAAGACCTGAGCGCGGACGAACTCAAGGACTATGCGCTGGACGGGACGAAGGAGACTATTCCGGAATTCCGCGATGTGCTTGCGCTGTTCGAGGGCGCGGGCCTGCCGCTCATTGTGGAGGTCAAGAGCTTTCGCGACAACTTTGCCGAGCTCACTGAGCGCACGATGGCGGAACTCGACAAGTTTGACGTCAAGTACTGCGTGGAGTCGTTCGACCCGCGGTGCGTGGCGTGGCTGAAAAAGCACAGGCCAGAGGTCATCCGCGGGCAGTTGAGCTGCGACTTTTTGAAAGACCGCGGCAATTTGAGCCTGCCGATGGCGTTTGCGACGACGAACCTGCTGGGCAACATCATGGCGCAGCCGGATTTTGTCGCCTATAAATTTGAAGATAAGAAAAACTGGGCGCCGCGTTTATGCCGTAAGCTCTACGGCGCGCAGGGCGTTTACTGGACCATCCGGTCGAAAGAAGACTTGGAGACGGCGGAGCGCGAGGGCGCGATCGCCATTTTTGAGCGGTTTATTCCCTAAAGAGGGGTCCCACTTGTGGAAGGGTGGGGGAAAAGAAGCAAACCCGAAAGAAAAGGAAGAAGGTTTTATGGCAGAACAGAAAAGACGCTGGGGCGACCGGCGCGACGCAACACTGCTGCGCGATGTGGATTCGCTGCACTTTATCATGGGCATCATCTATCCCAACCGCGCGGACAACGAGGCGTATATCGCAGAGCGCGTGAATTTAGAGCCCATCAAGGACTACATTGCGACGAAAAACTATGAGGGCATCCCGTTCAAGTACACGTTTTTCCACGTGATCCTGACGGCGCTCGTTAAGACGGTCATTTTACGGCCGAAGCTCAACCGCTTTTACGCGAATGAAAACTACTATCAGCGCAATAAGGTGACAGCGGGCTTTGTCATCAAAAAGGAGTTTGCCGACGGCAGCGAAGAGGCCATGGCCCTGCTGGAGATAAAGCCTGAGAGCACCATCGAAACGATCCACGAGGAGATCCACCAGGAGGTTGTGGCCTGCCGCGAGCAGAAGAAGGTCAACACGACCGACAACAGCATGAATGTGCTCAACAGCCTGCCGCGCTTTTTGTCCAAGGCGGCGGTGCGATTTATCCGCTGGCTCGACAAGCACGGCTGGTGCCCCGATTTCCTGATCGGAAAGGACCCGAACTACAGTTCGGTGTTCATCTCCAACCTCGGTTCCATTCATCTCAAAAGCGGCTACCACCACCTGACGAACTGGGGCACGAGCTCGCTGTTCTGCATCATCGGCGAAAAGAAGTGGACGCCGCTGTACGACGAGCACGGCCTTGTCGAAATGCAGGAGACGGTCGACCTCGGCCTCACCGTGGATGAGCGCATTGCCGACGGCTACTATTACGCAAAGAGCGTGCGCCTTTTCAAATATCTGTTAGAACACCCCACCCTTTTGGAACGACCGCTATCGGAGGAAGTAGAATATGAGTGATTCCATTGTCAGAACGCCCTGGAAGGATTACATGGGCGAGGTGCCGATGCATCTTGAATATTTCGACGGCTCGATGTTCGAGGCCGTGGAAAACGTTGCCAAGAAGTACCCCAACAGCATTGCCTTTACGTTCATGGGCAAGTCGACGACCTACCGCCAGATGATCCGCGAGATCGAGCAGTGCGCCAAGGCGCTCAAGACCATCGGCGTGCGCGAGGGTGACAAGGTGACCATTGCCATGCCGAACTGCCCGCAGGCCATCTATATGTTCTACGCCGTCAACCTCGTCGGCGGCATTGCGAACATGATCCATCCGCTGTCGGCAGAGAAGGAGATCGAGTTTTACCTGAACGCCTCGGAAAGCGTGGCGGCGGTGACGCTCGACCAGTTCTACAACAAGTTTGAAAAGGTGCGCGAGCGCACGAAGGTCGTGAACATGATCATCGCAAGCGTGCGCGACGCGCTGTCCCCGACGATCAAGGCGGGTTATATGCTGACCGAGGGACGCAAGATCGAGAAGATTCCCGAGGACGCGCCGGTCATCATGTGGAAGGACTTCATGAAGCTCTCCCGCTCCTGCTATTATAAGACCTATAAGGTCAGGCGCGAGGGCGCGGACCCCGCTGTGATTCTCTATTCCGGCGGTACGACCGGCACAACAAAGGGCATCGTGCTGACGAACAAGAATTTCAACGCCCTCGGCCAGCAGGTCATCGCGGCGAACCCGATGTTCCGCCCCGGCGACCGCATGCTCGCGGCGATGCCGCTGTTTCACGGCTTCGGCCTCGGCGTGTGCGTGCACACGATGCTCTCGCAGGGCGGACGCTGCATCCTGATCCCGCGCTTCACGGCCAAGAGCTACGCCAAGCAGATCGTGAAGTACAAGTGCAACTTCATCGCCGGCGTGCCGACGCTTTACGAAGCGCTGCTGCGCCTGCCGAGCATGGACGGGGCGAACCTCAGCTCGCTCAAGGGCGTATTCTCCGGCGGCGACAGCTTGTCGATCGAGCTGAAGAAGAAGTTCGACAAGTTCCTCTATGACCATAAGGCGTCCATTCAGGTGCGCGAGGGCTACGGCACGACCGAGACGGTCACGGCCTGCTGCCTGACACCGCCGCACATGTTCAAGGAGGGCTCCATCGGCCTGCCGTTCCCGGATACCTACATCAAGATCGTCGAGCCGGACACTGACCGGGAGGTTCCCTACGGGCAGGAGGGCGAGATCCTGCTCGCGGGCCCGACCGTGATGAAGGAGTACATGAACAATCCCGAGGAGACGGCGCAGACGCTTCGCACGCACGCCGACGGCCTGACGTGGGTCTACACGGGCGACCTGGGCGTGATGGATGAACAGGGCTTTATCTACTTCCGCGGCCGTGCCAAGCGCATGATCATTTCGTCGGGCTACAACGTCTATCCCGGACAGATCGAAAACATCCTCGACGCGCACGAGTACGTGCAGATGAGCTGCGTGATCGGCGTGCCCGATCCCTACAAGATGCAGAAGGTCAAGGCGTTCGTCAAGCTTGCGCAGGGCGTGCCTGCGACCGAGGAGACCAAGCAGGTGCTTCTGGCCTACTGCCGCAAGAATGTGGCGAAGTACGCCATGCCGTATGACATCGAGTTCAAGGAGGATATGCCCAAGACTCTGGTTGGTAAGGTGGCGTATCGCCAGCTGGAGGAAGAAGAACTCGCCAAGATCAAGGCGGCGGAGGAGAAGTAAGTTTTTCTGCGTTGACGCGGGCAATATGTTCCCCTGCACCGTGCAGGGGACGCGGGAAAGGGGGCCATTCTCTCACGTGAGAGAATGGCCCCCTTAGACCCCCAAGAGAAC
>OJPS01000385.1_pt1 | contig 39698 bp, 30 predicted proteins | sample 1598551 | NCBI WGS metagenome assembly OJPS01 (sample SAMN03922488, study PRJEB24848) | human gut metagenome | isolation source: stool sample | host: Homo sapiens | place: Germany | collected 2011-05 | reverse complement strand
TTTTGCCTCTTGACAATGTCCTGCTCATATTAAAAGGAACGTCCCTATCTGCCGGCTAGAGAGCACCGAAGAGGATGGCGTAGGTAGTGGATTCGCCGAGCTTGAGCTCGTCGCCGGGATTGAGTTGGGCGGAACGGCCGGGCTCGACCTGAATGCAGACGCGCGTGGCCCCGTTTACCACCACGGTTCCGTTGGTGGACGACAAGTCCTCGACGTGCCAGATATTTTGAGCATCGCACCAGATATGGGCATGGCGGGCCGAGACATCGTCGCCGACGTCGGTAATATCGCCCTCACCAGTGGCCAGCGCGCCAATCTCAACACCCTGCTCACTCGGCTGAATCCAGCGCGGGGCGCTCACGACAAAACTGTTTTGCACGCGCAGCAAGCCCAAGGGGTGCGCCGGGGCGGGTTCGCGTTCGCCCGCAGTCAGCGACATGCCAAGCGAACGCGGCGTGGAGGTGCCTCCGCCACAGGTCGCGTGCGCGTAGTCGATGGCATAGTTCACCGAGGACCGCACATCCGCCGAACAACCGACGGCGACAAACAGCACCAGCACGGCCTCGGCGCGCTCGGCGGGCATGAGTTCCGCCGCCTGGGACAGGCGATCGAGCGCGTTGCGATAGAGATTCGTGTCCTGGTGGCACTCTTCGAGCGCGCGTACCATCGGTTCACCCGCAGGACCGCACACCATATTGATCACAGCCGTGGAGTCCATGGGATTTCGCTGGCGCAGGGCCAGTTGCGACATAATACGCGCAGCCGAGGTACCGTATTCGGCAAAGTAGCGCTGCTGAAGCGTGCCGACCGGCGCGCGAACGATAAAGCGGGAAACCCAAGAGCGATCGGCGGCTCGGCTCTGCGGGCTGCGGCCGTCGGCGAGCGGACGGGACGAAAGCACCAAGCCGCACAGCTCGATATGGCTCAGATGCGCTGCGCGCTTAAAGATGTCAAACATGGCCCCGCATGGGGTGAGCTCAACTTGAGATGCCATGACCTAGGCCTCCTTGGTCGTAGAAATAGAATCGGACGATACTTCGACAGGTCCGCCAAAAGTACGGGCAGCTGCGGCTCCACCGGCAAGCGGAGTCGCCATCTGGGCTTTTGTGCGTCGCGGTGCCGAAACGGGAAGTTCAAAGGCAAAGCCCATCGCAAGCAAAAACCACGTAAGTGTATAGGTTGCAACCAGAGCGGCAACAAGGCCGCCCATCACGGCGCGTTGGGTAAATACGCTACATGCAGCCACAACCAGCACCGGAACCTCGCAGGCAGAAAGCGCAAGCACACCCTGCAGGAACCCCGAGCGCCGATCACGCGCAAGTGCCCCCGCGGCAACGCCGGCTATGCCTGGCAGCGCCAACGCCAGTGCGGCAATAATACCCGGTAGCGACCCAGACCACACGAGCGATCCCAAAGTCGCCGTCACGCGAGCGCCCGACGCCAGCAGCGCGGCCGAAACCACGACCACAGCCCAAACCACGCCACAGACGACCGTCGCGCCGACCATCAGCGCGCGACGAACCGCGCGGCCGGACGCATCCATGGGGCACGGCGTGAGCGGCTCGCCGCGGAGCGAACGACCGACATTTTGCGCATAGTGGTCACAAAACGCCGAGAGCGCCGCCTCGACCGCCGCCGGCTCGGGACGATCTTTTTGATGGCTGGACAGACAGGCCATCACCACGTCGAACAGCTGGGCATCGACAAACGCCAGCGCATCGCGTAGCTCTTCGGAATCCGGCTCAAGCCCTAGCTGCTGGGCCTGCTCGGCCGCGGCGAGCGCCACATCGGGCTCACGACGAAGCAGCTGAGTCAAATCGCAACCGGGCGCATGGGCACCAATGGGATAGTCGGGCCGCGTGTCCATCTTGAGACGGTAGGGGCTCGCGATGTCGCGCGTCTTTTTGCGCGAACCCGAGGTGCCCGAAGTGCTCGGCGCGGCTTCGTATGGCGCGACGCCGGCAATGAGCTCGTAAACCGTGCTTGCCGCGGCATAGACGTCAATCGCCGGCGACATACGCAAAGCGCGCAGGTCGGGAATATCGTCGGTGAGCATCTCGGGCGGGGCATAGGCAACCGTCGCGCGACGCAGCGTGGCATAACGCTCCGTAAACGACGCCTTGCCGCCGGTACCGGCCACGGCCGACGCAGGCTCGAGCGCCAGCGACGAGCCAAAGTCGATCAGGCACAGGTCAAAGGTACCCTCGGCAAGCTGCTGATCAAGCGGTAGGCGCGCCGTACGCACCATAATATTAGCGGGCGAGATATCGCGATGGACAAAGCCCTCACCCACCAGGCTCATACGGCAGAGCAGATCGAACAGGTCGCGACCCAGACGCGCCGCCACAAGCGGCGACAGGCGTCCGGCATCGTCCACGGCGAGTCGCGAACGCAAACGGGCAAGCGTCTCGCCCTCGACCCATTCCATGACAATTGCAGGCACACCGTCGACCTCGCCCCAGCCATAGAGGCGGGGAAAGCCCTTAAGGCCCGAAAGGGCGCGATGGCATTCGTATTCCTCGCGAAACGCCGCCTTGAACTTGGCGACCAGCGCCTCGTGAGCGGCATCGTCGTCAAACTCATCGCGCGTCGGCAAGATGAGCTGCTTGAGTGCCACGGCCTCGCCTTGGGCGTTGACGGCACGCGTCACGCGGCCGATACCGCCACGGCGCATGGTGGCATCGTCGGCAAACAGCATCGTAAAACGACGCAGATAGGCAGGCAGTTCGTCCTGACCGAGCGCAATGGCCGGCTCAAACCCGTCGACACGCGCCAGGCGCAGGCCGACCATGGGATCGCGACCGAGCGATTGTGGTGTGGTGGATGCAAGATCGGTCATCATAGGGCAAGCGCCGCCACGTTATTGTTGAAGTTACCGAGCGCGACGTCATCATCGCCGTAATGGCCGACCCATTGACATAGGTTGGTATAACAGCCCCACAGATTGGCATACTGCTGATACCACTTTGACCGGGGCGAGAATGTCTGACGACCGAACTCGGCTCGAATGACAAACATCTCCCCGACCAGGCTGTCGCACGGTCTGGGATCTCCCGTAGAGTTATAGGTCGAGACCACGTCATTGGCACGAGAAACATAGCCGTCGAGCATGTTGTACTTGGTCACAAGCCAACTGTGAATGCTCTCTTCCTCAGCAGCGGAAAGGCCACCGGAGTTTGCATCGTTGTCAGTGTTGCCGCCCGTCGAGCCGCCGTTTCCAGACCCTCCGGTAGAGGAACCCGCCCCAGAGCCGCCACCCGAACTCGATGAATCCGAGCCGGAGCCAGGAGTATCCGAGCTACCGGGCTTTCCGGACTGCTGGGCGTCCTGTTCCTTCTGCTGCTCGACCTTATTCACCGTTGCCGCCACGCTATTGTTGGACAATCGATCGATGATCTTGGTGTTGGTGAGCACGATGGTTTTGCCATTGGCAAGCGTGACTTCGTTGTCCGGGGTCTCGGCGCCGTCCGCATCGTCGGTGCCAAACACAATATGCCCGACCACACTTGCCCAAGCATATCCAGTCGTGGTGCCCAGATTACTTTTGACCTCATGCCCCACGCGCGGTTCGCGTGCGGCATGCGCCTGCATCATGGACGGCACGGTCATGCCATAGGCAGAAACGCCAGCTATGACCAGCACCAGCGAGCACGACAGCAGCGCGTACGCCCGAGGCGCCAGGCCCAGCCGGCGTCGCATGCGCACCGCGGCGCCGTGCTTTGTCTGAGTGCCACCGGGCCGCATGCGTTCTCCTCCAACAAAAACACGCCGCTCGGGAGCGGCGCATTCATTCGAATCCATATTTGAGTGTATCAGCGAACCCAAAAGGTTGCGCAACGAATGGGCAAATTAAGGATGCGAGCGGAAGCATCCATGCGATAAGCGGATACGAAGCATCTTTGTTGCACAACAAAATCACAGTCGCACAGGGAAATTATGGCTACCCCGTGCGTCGCAGGGAAAACATACGGCAGGAGCAGGCTCGCCACCTAAATCGCGCGACGGGCCTCGATGGCGCGCCCAAGCGTAAGCTCGTCGGCATACTCCAGGTCGCCGCCCACGGGCAGGCCGCTCGCCAGACGCGATACCTCTACGCCCAGCGGCTTGATAGTGCGGGCCAGGTAGCTCGCCGTGGTCTCGCCCTCAATATTGGGGTTGGTGGCGATGATGACCTCATGGATATCCTCGTGGCCCAAGCGTGCCAGCAGCTCGCGAATGTGCAGCTGCTCGGGGCCAATCTTGTCCATGGGACTGATCACGCCGCCCAATACGTGGTAGAGGCCGTGGTAGCTGCCCGTGCGCTCAATCGCCTGGACATCGCGCGGCTCGCCCACCACGCAAATGCGAGTGGTGTCGCGCATCGGGTCCTGGCAGATGGAGCACTCGTCGGCCGTGGCGTAGTTAAAGCAGCGGCTGCAAAAGTGGACCTCCTGCTTGACCTCTAGGATGGCCTCGGCCAGGCGGCGTGCCTCCTCGGCATCGGCCTCGAGCAGGTAATAGGCGATGCGCTGAGCCGACTTGGGGCCAATGCCCGGCAGACGGCCCAGCTCATCGAGCAGTTTTTGCAGACTGTGATTCGCACTCATATATATGTGCGTCTTAGAACGGCATGCCCGGGATGTTGAGGCCGCCGGTGATGGCGCCCATCTGCTTGTTGGCGAGCTCGTTGACGCCGCGAACGGCCTCGTTGACGGCAGCCATGATCATGTCCTGCAGCATATCGACGTCCTCGGGATCGAGCGCATCGGGATCGATAGTGAGGTTGACGAGCTCCATCTCGCCGTTAACGGTCACCTTGACCATGCCGCCGCCGGCAGAGGCGTCGACGGTCTGGGACTTGAGGTTCTCCTGCGCGGCGGCAAGCTGCTCCTGCATCTTGCGGGCCTGCTTCATCATCTGCTGCATGTTCATACCGGCCATGATGGCTCCTTTACGTGCGGCCGCACGCCGAGCTGCAAGGGCAGCCGGGACGCGGCGGGACTTTCAAACTCAAAAATCGTACCACGGCGCGCGGCCAGCAAGCGGGGCAGTCACGCTACCTCAGTCGATATACATGTCCTGGAGTGCAAGCCGCACCCGAAGATTATGCAAAGTTGAATAATTCGCATCTGCATAATATTGAAAGCTAAATCTTGTAGAGCCGGAATCCGACATTTCATGTGCACCGCTAAAGACCTGCATGCCGATCCGTTGCTCACGGTGACGCGCATGGCAGCGGGGTATAATTTGATTGCCATAGATAGTAATTTGGAGGTGCCCCATGAATGCCCCCAACGCGCTCCAAAACATCCGCTCAAAACACCCCGTTGCATATGTGGTTCTCTATCTCTTTGTCGGCTGGGCATTGCTGGTTGTCATCACCCATGCCATAGCTTTTGGAGCAGAACTGCTGATAGCCAGCTCGGACCAGCCCGTCGTCAAATGGGAGACGACCGATGAGTGCACCGACGGAACCCGAACCGTCTACTACAACAGCCCGTCCCTCTATCAAGAGTTCAAGGTCAAGATAAAGGACTTCAAGATTGTCGATGCCGAGCTAGGCGTTTATTTGGCAATCGGAGCAACCATTAACGCCGAGCAAGTCGAGTACACGGACAGCCATGCGACGTATCGTATCGACCTCAGCATCCTAGGCCGACCGTCACGCACCTGTCTGCTCAAATGCGACATACGCGGCACCACACTACACATGTCCGAAATACAGATGCGCCCGGACAAGGGGTCCTCTTCTTGAGCAGTATACCCGCCTGCGCAGCTACTCCACCGGCTTGAAGATGGTGGCCTGACCGAAGACGCTGCGGATGAGGTCTTTGGCCTCGTCCTCGGTCTGCGGGATGCTCGGGGCTGCGCCCTGGTGGCCGAAGGGGCTGCCGGCGCCGGGGTTGGACTCCCAGGGAGCTGCAGAAGCGTCCTCCTCTTTGGGGGCAGCTACAGCGGACTTGGGCGCGGGCGTCGCACCCGGCACGTCGAACGGAGGAAGATCGTCCCCGCCAGCATCGGCAGCAAAGCCGCCGACCATGGCGTCGTCGTAGGGTACCTGCTCGGATTCCCACGGCGCGGACTGCGCGACAGGCTGAGCCTTGGGGGCAGCCGAGCGCTCGGGCGCACGGGGTGCGGGCTCGGTCGGGAGCTTACCCGTGGCAGGAGCACCGGCGGGGTTGTCGGAGCGTAGCCAGGGGGCTTTGCCCAGGTCAGACGACTTGGGCGCGGGCGAGACGGGCTTGGGCGCGGGTGTCGGAGCAGCCGGTTTGGGCGCCGCGGGCTTAGGCGCCGACGGGGTCGATGCCGCTACCGGTGCCGCTTGCTGCTGCGGCGCGCTGGCGCTCGAGGATACAGGGGCCGCCGAGGACACGGGTTGCGGGTCCGCAGATGCCGCAGCCCGTGCAGATGGAGAATGCTCCTCATGTTGAGGAGCCGGCGTGCCACCCCCATCCAGGACATAGTCGACGGTACGACGACCGAAGACCGCGCAGACCGTCGGTAGGACCACCGACTGCGTATCGGCGCGACCGAGCATCTTAATGGCAAAAGTCGAACCCGCGGGGAACGAGACCGTGAGCTTGGAGCCGTCGTCGGCCGTGGCGCGGGCGTTGAGCAAAAGTCCCGCGTAGGAGGCCTGACGAGCCTTGACGCGCTCGACGACCTCGGCCCATTTGCGCTGGAGCTCGCCGGCATCCTCGACCGCGGGGGTCTCGGCGGCGCCGGCGGCAGCAACCTGAGCGGCGGTGTTGGGCTTGGACACCGGCACGGTCGATGCAGCAGGCGCGGGAACCGGAGCCACAACGGGTTGAGGTGCAGGCGTTACAGGTTTGGGCGCGGGAGCCGGAGCCGCGGACTTGGGCGCAGGTTGGGCAGCCGGAACAGCAGCGCCGCGGTCCCAAGGCATGCCGCCCTGATGCGCGGGCGTAGCAGCGGGGGCGGCGGTCGCCGCAGGAGTAGCAGCTCGGACACCCGAGATCAGCGTCGGCTGCTGGACAGCGGGGGCGGATGCAGCAGGCGTACTCGCTTGAGCAGCAGCCACGCTCGCCGGCACGGCGCCGTTGGCAACCATGGCCTCCAGGCGTGCCACGCGCTCGGCCAATGCCTCAATCGTTAAATCAGCCTCGGGACGCGCCAGACGCGTGCAGGCGATCTCGAGCACCAGGCGCACGTCGCTCGCGCCCCTCATCTCCAGTGCGGCATCGTCGAGCACCGTCAGCACACGGGCCAGGCGGTCGGCAGGATGCTCGCCAAAGGCAGCGGCCTCGGCAGCAAGCGCCTCGGCCTGCTCGGCACCGCCCTCAAACAACTCGGCACGGGCACCGGCAACGCAGGCAACATACACGTCGCGCACGTGCGCCACCAGGTCGCGCGTCAGTTCCAGCAGATCGTTGCCTTCCTCGACCTGCGCGCGAATAAGCCCATATAGCTCGGCGACATCACGATTAGCAATGGCGCGCGCAAACTCGCCCAGAATCTGGTCCGAAACTTCGCCCAAAAGCGAGCGGGCATCGTCCGCATGCACGGTGCCGTTGCCGAAGACGCTCAGCTGCTCCAGCGTGGAGAGCGCGTCGCGCATGCCGCCCTTGGCATGGCGCGCCACGATAGCCAGCGCCTCGTCGTCGTAATCGAAGCCCTCCTGCTCGCACACGTATGCCAGGCGATGCTCAATATCCTCGTTGCCGATGCGATGGAAATCGAAACGCTGGCAGCGCGAGAGGATGGTCTCCAGAATCTTTTGCGGGTCGGTGGTGCACAGCACAAAGATCACGTGTGCCGGCGGCTCCTCAAGCGTCTTGAGCAGCGCGTTGAACGCCGCCGTCGTGAGCATGTGGACCTCGTCGATGATATAGATCTTGTACTTGCCGCGCACCGGGGCAAAGTTGACGGAGTTGATGATTTCCTCGCGCACATTGTCCACGCCCGTGCGGGAGGCGGCATCGAGCTCGTAGACATCGGGGTGGTTACCCTCGGCAATGAGCTCGCACTCCTCGCAAGTACCGTCAGGCATGCAGCCGCTTGCACCCTCGGCGCGCGCCGCCTCGGCATTGCGGCACAGCAGCGCCTTGGCCAGAATGCGCGCCATGGTGGTCTTGCCCGTGCCGCGCGGTCCGCAGAACAGGTAGGCGTGGGACAGGCGCCCCTCGGTGATGGCGTGCTCGAGCGTCGAGACGATATGCTGCTGGCCCACCACGGAGTCGAAGGTGAGCGGGCGATACTTTCGGTACAACGATTCCATGGGTGCTCCCCCGGGTATACTGAGTCTTGTTGCCGCGGCGGCCATGCGGTCGCACGGCATACTGCATTCATAATAACCCGTACGGCGAGCCCGCCGCGATAGGAGTCCAAAGAGCATGGCAGACGCAGAGAGCAACCTCGTTCCCTCCGAAGCAGCCGACCAGGTCGAGGTCGCGCTCGAGGAGCAGGCCGCAGCCGACGACGGCATCCTGTACCTCAACGAGTACCAGTACGAAAACGACCTCGTCACCGACTTCGCCCGCCTGGTCGCCTCGCCCAGGCGCCGTGGCTCGCTGTATGTCGCCGCCGCGATTGCCGCGCTCATCGGCATCGGCATGTTGGTGGCCGGCGGCAACTGGATCAAGTTTGGCGTCGTCCTGATCGTATTCGGCGCCTTTTTGGCCTGGTGGAGCAAAAACCTGCACCACACCCTCGCCCGCGACTTTATCGACGCCGTCGAGGCCGACGAGTCCATGGGTGGCCGCTATCGCCGCGTCGCCGCCAACGAGGACGGCCTGATGGTTTGGGGCAAGAGCGGCAAATCGCAGTTCTTCCCTTTTGAAAAGCTCGACCACGTGCTCGACGGCGAGCGCATCTTTGTGGCCATGTTCGCCGACCAGGGCGTGACGATCCCCAAGGACACCTTTGTCCGCGGCGATGCCGAGCAGTTCGGTCCCTTCCTCAAGGCGCGCATCAACAAAAAACTCCGCATCGAGACCAAACGCAAGAAGATGAAGGCAGAAAAGGCCGCCGCCGAAGCCAAACAGGGCGACAAACCCGAGGAGACCAAGGGCAAGCAGCGCAAGCAGAAGAAGAACAAGAAGAAGCGCTAAGGCCAAGCCAGACAGGCAGCCTCGCATCCCGCTATCCTCCCCATGCACCCGAGCGTGCTACACTAGCAGCATCTATGCCACCGCGAACGACTTGGCCCCGCGCCTGCCGCTCGCAAACGAACTTTAAACGCACGAGGGTTGGCCATGCCGCTTTTCTCGCAACATACCGCCCGGTTCTCGCCGGACGTTCCTTTGGAGGGCACCAGCTCTCGCGAGCTGCTCAAGCGGTACCAGCCGCTCGAGACACTTGCGACTGGCGGTTTTGGCTCCATCGAGATCTGCCGCGACACGCACCTGCGCCGCCGCGTCGCCATTAAGCGCATCCCCCTTGTCAACGGCGCCGGCATGCCCGCCAGCGACATCATGGATGTCCTGCGCGAGGCGCACACTGCCGCCATGCTTCAACATCCCAACATCGTGCAGGTCATCGACTTTACGCACGACACAGCCTATGCCTACCTGGTTATGGAATATGTCGATGGCATGTCGCTGGCCGAGTTTTTGCACCGCGTGGACGGCCACTCACTTACCTTTGGCGAGGCCGCGGCCATTGCCGATGCCCTGGGCCAGGCGCTCACCTTCGCCCATAATAATGGCGTACTCCACCTGGACATTAAGCCCGCCAACGTGCTCATCGACCACTCGGGCAATGTAAAGCTCACCGACTTTGGCATGGCGCGACTGTCGTCCGCCGGTGGCTTTGGCGGCTCACGCGGCGGCACCATCGGCTACATGCCGCCTGAGCAGCTCGATATCGAGACCGGCACGGTCGACGAGCGCGCCGATGTCTTTGCCCTCGCCTGTGTGATCTACGAGGGCCTGTGCGGCAGCGCTCCCTTTATGGCGGCCACGCCCGCCGACTCGCTCGGCCGCATCATCGGCGGCGCCACCTATCCCAGCGAGCTGATACCACACTTTCCCCCGGGAGCCGAGAGCGCACTCATGAGCGCGCTCTCCCCCATGCCGCAGGACCGCCCCAACAGCATCGAGGCATTTTGCGACCAGCTCCTTGCCGGTCTGGGCAGCGTGCGCGAAGGCCGTCGCAGCCTGGAGCAAATGGTTGGCGAACTTTCGGATGACGAGCAGGAACTCGACGATATCGAGCCGTCGCACTACGAGGACGACGCCATCGAGGTCGACCCCGCACTCGGCTGGGCGGGCACGCGCTGGAGCCATGCGCGCGACTACACCATGCGCACTATCTCGGCGCTAACGTGCGGCACCTTTAGCTTTTTACTGATGCAAACGGCCGGGGTCGCGGCGCTTCCCGGCCTGGTCATTGCGGCCATCGCGATCGGAGCGGCGGCTGGCCTGGCCCCCCAGATTGGCTCGGCCATCTCGGCTGTGGGCTTTTTGGTGCTCATGGCCAACGCCACCATGCAGGCACAGGGCATCCTGTCGATGCTGCCCGTCGCGGTGATCTTTGCCGCCGCCATGTCCGGTTGGTGGATCGCCTGGGGTCGCACCGAGACTGCCGCGAGCGCCACACTCACCTGTGCACTCGCGCTTGGCTGTCTGACCGGCAATACCTTCCTGGCAGCTGGGGTCGCCGCCGGCGTCGCGTCATTTTGGCTCGGCCCGGCAAGCGCCGCCGCGGCAACGGGCATGGGCGCGCTTTTTGCCCGTCTGGCCACGGTCGCGCTTTCAGCCGGAGGCGTGCTGGGGCTCGGTAACGTTGCCGCAGCGCTGGGAGACCCGCTCCTTTGGGCTGCCTTTGTGCTGGTCGCGGCAACTGCCGCATCGTCATCCGCGCTGCTCAATGCCCATGCCAAGCGTGCCGATCAGGGCTCAAACCTTGCCGCAATCGCCGCCATCGCTGTCACCGGCATCGGCTGCGCAGCGGCGTCCTGTCTTGCACACCATATGGAAATTGCCAGCCTTGCAGCCGCGGTCGTCGCCAAGGCGGCGGTTGCGGGAACCCTATCCTCTATAATCGTTGGGATATGCCTATATTTGCTCGGATACCAAAGAACCTATACGGAGAGTGATCTTTCGTGAACTTCCTGAACATCTTCGAGGACCACGTGGCCGGCATCTTCGGTGCCACCCGTGCCCCGTTCTCCTTTAAGAAGCTTGCCAAGCAGGCCGCTCGCGACATGGAGGATCAGACTCTGGTGATCAACGGCGTCAACACGGCGCCGGCACTCTATACCATCCTTATCGCCGCCGACGACGATCCCATGCTCGCCCCGTTCTACCCCGAGCTTTCACGCGAGGTCCGCGAGTTTGTGAAGGCACAGGCCGAAAAGCGCCGCTATGTCTTTGTCGGCGAGCCCCTCGTTCGCTTTATGATCGATCCGCAGCTGCGCGCCGGCAAGTTCTCGGTCTTTGCCGAGAACGTCGATGCCCCCACGCTCGGCCGCCTGTACGAAGAAGAGCGCGCCTATCAAAACGGCCTGGGCCAGAACAACTCCGCGGCAAGCCGTGCCGCCAGCGCCCCGCGCGCCGGCCAGCAGCAGTTTGCTGCCCCGCAGCAGCAGCGCCCCGCCGCCATGCCCCAGCAGCAGCCGACGCCTCGCGCCGCCGCTCCCGACCCGCTTGCCGTGGCAGACCCCTTCGCGCCTAGCGTCCCCGACCCCGCCGCAGCACCCATCCCGGTGCCGCAGACCGTCTCGCGCGACGCGCTTGCCGGCATGGGCGGAGCCGCCGCGACCGGTGCCGCCGTGGGCCTAGGCGCCGCAGCCGGCATCGCCTCCAACATGGCGAGCACTCGCGCCCCGCAGCGCCCGCTCGCCCAGCTCGTCGACGTCGTGAGCGGCGAGAGCCATAGCATCACCTCCGCACAGGTGACCATCGGTCGCGAGCGCTCAGTTTCCGACATTGCCCTGCGCGACCCCAACGTGTCGCGCCGCCACGCCCAGCTCACCTTTACGGGCTCGGATTGGTCGATCGAGGACCTCAATTCCACCAACGGCACGCTCGTCAACAACCGCCGCATTACGCGCTGCCCGCTGCGTAACGGCGATCTGCTGACGTTTGGCCTGAGCACCTTTGAATTTAGGGGATAGTCGCTTATGAACATCGATATCGTCCTTTTTGCAGGCCGCATCGTCCTGGTCGCCCTGCTCTATATCTTCCTGTTCGCCGTCATGAAGACCGGCGTGGGACTTGTGCGCGGGCAGCGCCGCGACTCGGCTATCTGGACGATTGATGTGGACAAGGGTCCGCGCGGTATCCGCGGCATCCACGTAGACATGCTCGGCCCCGTCATCGTCGGTCGCTCGCCATCTTCGGACATCTGCATCAACGAACCGTTCGTCTCGGCCTCGCATGCGCGCTTTTCGCTGCAGGGCCCGGCGCTCATCATCGAGGACCTCAACTCGCTTAACGGCACGCTCGTCAACGGCCGCCAGCTCGTGGAGCCCGCGACGCTGCGTGAGGGCGACGAAGTCCAGATTGGCGACGTGGTCATGAAGGTGAACCGTCGATGATCGACGAGGAGAACAAGTCCGCAACTATGACCGAGGCACCGGCCGCCGCCACAGCTGCACCGGCCCACGCCGCTCCGGCGGGCTCCGCACCCGTGGAGCCCGAGGACACCGTGTTCTCCCTGCCTCTTTCGCATGTAACGCATGATATTTCGGATCTCGCCGATAACGAGGACGAAGAGGATACCGTAGCGGCGCCCATCGGCGCACATGCTGCGGAACAGCCCACAGCGCCCGAAGCAACCCCGACGCCGGCTCACTTTGCAGAGCCCGTCGCCGCGGCAATCAACGAGAGCGCTGCGGCGTTTGCGGCACCCGAGCCCGCCGCGCCGGCGTTTCCCATAGCCCCGGCATCCGAGGTTGCGCCCGCGTCTACGCCGGCGCCCGAGCCTATAGACGTCAGCCCGCAAGACGACGAGTCGACCGCCCGCGTGTCCGAGGAGCCTGACTCCCCGGACACCGACAATTCCGAATCAAACGCCGAGACCGACACCGTCTCTCCCGGTGACACAGCCGAGATCGACGTTGCCGCCGTTGAGGCCAAGCTCAAAGACCCCGGCTCGACCATGAGCTTTGAGCCCCTGACCGAGGAGCGCATCGAGACCGACTCGACCTATGATGCCGGTACCACCACGCAACTCATGTGGGGCGCCCGCTCCGACGTTGGCTGCGTGCGCCCGCACAATGAGGATTCCTACCTGGTGCAGTCGCCGCTCTTTTGCGTATGCGACGGCATGGGCGGTCACGCCGCCGGCGAGGTAGCCTCTTCCATCGCCGTCGAGACTATTGCCAAGACGGCCCCGCAGTCCGCCGACGCAGCGCGCCTGGCCGCAGCCGTCGAGGCAGCCAACGCCGCCGTAATCGAGGCGGCCCTGAACGGCCTGGGCAAGCCCGGTATGGGCTGCACAGCCACTTGCGCCTATATCGAAAACGACACGCTCGCCATCGCCCACGTGGGTGACTCTCGCGCCTACCTGCTCCACGAGGGCACGCTCATCCGCGTGACCCGCGACCACTCCTACGTGGAGGAGCTCGTGGACGCCGGCGAGATCACGGCAGACGAGGCTCGTGTCCACCCCAACCGTTCGGTCATCACCCGCGCACTGGGCTCGGACCCCGCCATGTATGCCGACCACTTCACTCTGCATATCGAGGAAGGCGACCGCCTGATCCTGTGCTCCGACGGCCTTTCGAGCATGATTCCCGATAGCGATATCGAGAACATCGCCACGCAGTCCTCAACCGCGCAAATCTGCGTCGACAACCTAGTGGACGCGGCGCTTGCCGCCGGCGGCCACGACAACGTGACCGTAGTAGTCGTTGACCTGGTTGACGATGGCGTTATGCGCGAGGCGCAACGCGTGCGTCGCCGCAACATTACTATCGCCGCCATCCTGGCCCTCGTCTTTGTGCTGGCAGCTGGCATCTGGGCCTACACGGGTGTCACCGGCTCTTACTACCTGGGTACCTACCAGGGCAATGTCGCCGTCTGGCGCGGCCTGCCCGGCAAGCCGCTCGGACTCAAGCTCCACTGGCTCGAGAGCGAAACCAGCATCAAGCTATCCGACCTGCCCGAAGACACGCAAAACCGCCTCAAGGCGGGTATTCCGCAAACAAGTGTCGACGATGCGCAGGACACGATATCCAAGTACCGCCACCAGATCGACGAGGAGCAGACCCGCCAGGTGATCGACGCGCAAACGATTCGCGACAACACCAATCAGGGATCGACCTCCGAATCAGATTCCGAGAAAACCGCCGAACAGTCCGCCGAGGCCGAAGCCTCCGATAAGAATTAGAAAGGGAGTGCCGCTTATGAGTCGCCGCAACACCGAGCTGCTCTTGCTCATCGCCTCGGCGTTCCCCGTCATCCTGCTGTATGCGATGTACGTGCTCACCGCGGGCGCCGCTATCTCCTTTGAGACGCTCGCCGTGCCGATCGGCCTCTTTGCCGCCTTCGCCGCGGCACATATCGCCGTGCGCATCTTGGCGCCCGGCGCCGACCCCGCCATCCTACCCATCGTATTTATACTTTCGGGCATCGGCATCACGTTCGTGACACGCCTCGCCCCCGCTCTCGCCATCTCACAGCTCATCATCCTGTTTGTCTCGGTGGCGCTCATGGTGGGAACGCTCGCGTTGGTTAAGAACCTCGACGTGGTCATGCGCTACAAGTACACCTTTGGCATCATCGGCATCATTCTGCTGATGCTGCCTATCTTTATCGGCACCACGATCTCGGGCTCCAAGCTGTGGATTCGCATCGCGGGCTTTACCATCCAGCCCGGCGAGTTCGCCAAGGTCTTTATCGTGCTGTTCCTGGCCGGGTACCTGGCCGAGAACCGCGAGCTGCTCTCCATCTCCAACCGCAAGATCTTAGGTCTTAAGATCCCTCGCCTGCGACTGCTGCTGCCGCTGTTTGCCGTGTGGGGTGTGTGCCTGCTCGTCGTCGTCTTCGAACGCGATCTGGGTTCGGCCGTGCTGTTCTACACCATCTTCTTGCTGATGCTCTACGTTGCCACGGGGCGCTTTTCGTATGTCGTTATCGGCCTTGCGCTCTTAGCCGTTGGAGCCGTGGGCGCCTACAAGTTCCTGTCTCACGTTCAGGTGCGTTTCCAGGTTTGGCTCGATCCGTTTAAGGACGCCCAGGGCCAGGGCTACCAGATCGTCCAGTCGCTCTTCTCGCTTGCCGATGGCGGTCTGGTCGGTGTTGGCATCGGCAACGGCATGGCCAACAACATCCCTGTCGTCGAGTCCGACTTTATCTTCTCGGCTATCGGCGAGGAGATGGGCCTTTTGGGCGGCGGCGCCGTGCTCATCCTGTTTATGCTCTTTGCCGTGCGTGGCCTCACCACGGCTGCCCGCGCTAAATCCGACCTCGCCGCCTTTAGTGCCACAGGCCTTACGGCCGCCATCAGCTTCCAGGCCTTCTTGATCGTTGGCGGCGTAACCCGCCTGATCCCGCTGACCGGCGTCACTCTGCCCTTTATGAGCCAGGGCGGCTCCTCTCTGCTGGCGAGCTTTATCATCGTCGCGCTCCTGCTGCGCGCCGGTGACGAGGCGACCGGACGCGAGGCCGAGCTTACCGGCACCGGCACCATGGCCGCCATCACCGATGATCAGGTCGCATCTGCCGCCGCCCCGACGGGCACGCGCTTTGCCACCTCGTCTTCCTACGGCAGCGGCAGCCATTCCATCGGCTCGCGTATGCGCCGTCGCCTGCTCGACACGCCTGAATCCGGTGTGCTCGGCCGCGTTGCGCTCGCCAACCGTCTAACCCGTGCGGTGCTCGCCTTTACGGCGCTGTTCGCCATCCTTATCGGCAACCTCACCTATGTCCAGGTCATCAAGGCCAAGGGCTATCAGGACATGCCGACCAACAACCACACCATCGCCCGCTCCAAGTACATCCAGCGCGGCTCCATCATCACGTCCGACGGCGTGACGCTGGCCGAGTCGCTGCAGCAGGAGGACGGCACCTACGTACGCTCCTACCCCAACGGTAACCTGGCAGCGCACGTGGTTGGCTATGTGAGCCAGCAGTATGGCACCACCGCCATCGAGAGCGCCATGAACGACACGCTCACCGGCTCTAAGGATTACTCCAGCTGGAACAATGCCATCGCGTCGCTCGCGGGCCAGACCCAACCGGGCAACACCGCCAAGCTCACCATCGACTCGCGTATCCAGACGGCGGCCGAGCAGGCACTCAAGGGCTTTAAGGGCGCTGTAGTGGTCATCGACCCGCGTACCGGCGCGGTGCTCGCATGTGCCAGCTCGCCCACCTACGACAACACCAACATCGATGCCCTGCTGCAGACGGGCGGCGGCGAGGACGGCTCCATGTACAATCGCGCCATGGACGCGCTGTACACGCCGGGCTCAACGTTTAAGGTCGTTACGCTTTCCGCGGCACTCGAGACCGGCACCGCCAGCCTTACCAGCACCTACCAGGCGCCCGGCTCCATGGACATCGGCAACGCACCGGTCACCAACTATGCCAACGAGAGCTACGGCACCATCAGCCTGCAGCAGGCCTTTGCCGTGTCCTCCAACGTCGTCTTTGGCCAGGTGGCAAACGAAGTTGGCGCAAACACGCTCGTACAGTTTGCCAACGCCTTTGGCTACGGCCAAAAGCTCGGCCAGGACCTGACCTCCGCGGCCTCCATCATGGCCGACCCGTCGCTCATGACCGAGTGGGAGACCGCCTGGGCCGGCGCCGGCCAGCCTGTCGGCATGGACCACACGCCCGGCCCGCAGACCACCGTCATGCAAAACGCCGTGATTGCCGCCGCCATCGCTAACAGCGGCGTGGTCATGGACCCGTACTTTGTAGCCCAGGTACTCGCCCCGGACGGAACCGTGGTCAAGACCACGCAGTCCCGCTCGCTGGGTCAGGCCGTCAGCTCCGCCACGGCCGACCAGGTCAAGCAGGCTATGCTTGCCGTCGTCCAGTCCGGCACCGGCACCGATGCCCAGATCCCCGGCGTCAAGGTCGCCGGCAAGACCGGCTCGGCCGAGACCGGCGGCACCAACGTCAACTCGATGTTCGTTGGCTTTGCACCTTACGATTCACCCACGGTCGCCATCTCGGTGGCCTTGGAGGATTTCGACAAGCATGACGTCAAGGCCGCCAAGATTGCCGGTATCGTCCTGACCGCGGCGCTTGCCGCACAGGGAGCGTGATGCCCATGATCGAATCGGACACCAGAGGCGCGCCGCGGCCGAAGAGCTAGCGGCAACGCGCCACACGGCCCCAGCGGCCACATCGTAGGTACTACACACATCGTTGAGCGAATAGTTATGTTAGGAGCAGGAATGGAACAGAGGGTCCTCGGGGGAAGATACCTCCTCAAGGATAAGGTGGGAACAGGCGGCATGGCGACCGTCTACCGTGCACAGGACCAGGTCCTCGACCGCACGGTAGCCGTCAAGATTATGCTGCCGCAGTATGCTGGCGACGCAACCTTCGCCGCACGCTTTAAGCAGGAGGCCCAGGCAGCAGCCGGTCTCTCCTCCCCCTATATCGTGGGCGTCTACGATTGGGGCAAGGACGGCGACACCTATTACATCGTCATGGAGTACCTGCGCGGCACCGACCTTAAGAGCGGCATCAAGAGCCACGGCGCCCTCGACCCCAAGAAGGTCGCCCAGATCGGCTCGCAGATCAGCTCTGCGCTTTCGGTCGCCCACAAGCACGAGATCATCCACCGCGACATTAAGCCGCAGAACATCATGGTGCTGCCCGACGGCAACATCAAGGTGATGGACTTTGGCATCGCGCGCGCCAAGAACAGCCACCTCACGCAAGACAACAACGTGCTGGGAACCGCCCACTACGTCAGCCCCGAGCAGACCCGCGGTCAGGACCTCGGCCCCACCTCGGATATCTACTCGCTGGGCGTCGTGATGTATGAGTGCGCCACCGGCCGCGTTCCCTTTGACGGTGACGACGCCATCTCGGTCGCACTCAAACAGGTCAACGAGCTGCCTATTCCGCCGAGCCAGATCAACTCCGGTGTCGACGCCGACCTTGAGCGCATCATCCTCAAGTGCATGGAGAAGGACCCGGCAAACCGCTTCCAGACCGCCGACGAGCTGCGTCAGGTGCTCAACAGCTACCTGTCGGGCCGTGCCGTCAACGTCTCGGAGCCCACGCGCATCATCGGTGCCCCCGGTGAGCTGGGCGCCACCAAGACTCGCGAGCTTTCCGATCAGACGCGCGCCATGGTGCGTCCCGTCTCGGGCGTGAGCGGCCAGAATACCGCCCGTAGCTCGGTTTTGGGCTCCACCGGCTCCTACGAGGTCGAAGAGCCCAAATCCAACAAGAACAAGATCATCGCCGCCGTGGTGGCAGCGGTTGCCGTCATCGGCATCGTGGTGGCCTTTGCCACAGGACTCTTTGGCGGCGAGCAGGCCACCGTGCCCGATGTGCTGGGCAAGGACCAGCAGGCTGCCGTCGAGCTGATCAAGGAAGCCGGCCTCGAGGTCGGCACCATCGACCAAAGCTACAACGACGATGTCGACGAGGGCAAGGTCGCCGAGCAGACACCCAACGGCAACACCAAGAAGGCCAAGGGCACCAAGGTGAACCTGGTAATCTCCAAGGGCCCCAAGCCCTCCGAGAAGGTTGAGGTTCCCCGGCTTGTCGGCCTGACCAAGGACCAGGCCGAGGCCGCGTTGGCAAGCGTTGGCCTGAAGGGCAACGCCTCCGAGGAGGCCAACGAGGCCGATGAGGGCCAGGTCTTTGAGCAGGGCACCGAAGCCGGTAAGGAAGTCGCGAAGGGCACGACCATCTCGTACAAGGTCTCGAGCGGCCCGGATACCACGTCCGTCCCCGACCTGACCGACATGACCGAGGCCCAGGCGCGCAATGCCCTCGATATGGCAGGCTTTGGCGTCGACGTGAGCTACCAGGAGAACGACTCGGTTACCGAGGGCACCGTGATCAGCTGGAACCCCAGCGGCAAGCAGAAGCCCGGCGCCACGATTACCGTCGTCATTGCCAAGAAGTCCGGCAAGGCCAGTGTTCCGGGCAACCTGTACGGCAAGAGCATTTCCGCCGCCGTTACCGCGCTCAACAACGCCGGTTTCTATAACATTGGCTTCTGTGACCAGAACGGCAATCCCGTAAGCGGTAACGAGGATGCCACCGTTACGGGCGTCTCCCCCACCGGCAAGCAGTCCACCGACAGCACGATCACGCTGACGGTCGCACTTTCTGGCTCGGGCTCTGGCTCTGGCTCGGGCACGGGTGACGATTCCGGTACGACCAACTAGTCGCCACCCCACCGCTCATCACGGCTCTCGCCGCAAACATATTCGCTCACAGGCGCCCGCTTGCTCCCCCAGCAAGCGGGCGCTTCGTTTTTGACATGACATTGAACCAGAAGAACCCGGCACCGTAGCGGTACCGGGTTCGATATTCCTCTGGTGCCCCCGGGCGGATTCGAAAACTCCCCCCGCGGGGAAATTGGTGACGCGGGTGTCGACGGCTCGAATCCGCCGGCGGTCCCCACAAACCAGAAACGGCGCCGCTCTCGCGACGCCGTCATGATCTTCTGGTGCCCCCGGGCGGATTCGAACCGTCGACACCCGCTTTAGGAGGTCATGAGCTATTACCCTACCTGTGGTTTTTCATTTTCATCAATACCTCTGTTTCCGCAGGTAATTTAGCTATTTTGCCGTATTTGCTCTTCTTGATTAGTTTTCTATTTCACCCTTTTTACACCCCTTCACCCCTTCGTTTTGACTTGCAGGGGTGAAATTTTTGGGTTAGCCTCGGGGGCGAGGCCCTCAAAGCCCCGCCCCCGAGGCTAACCCAACGCACCACCACTGGAGACCCATGGAAACCAGAATCAAACCCACAGCCAAAGGCACTTCCGAACCGATCAAGGGAAAACCCGGTTCCTTCCGTATCTACTTCTCTCTCGGTCGCGACCCCGAATCCGGCAAGAACGGGAAACGAGTCAGATACCTAAAGACACCCAAAAGAACCATCCATTGCAAGAGCAAAAACCCGAAGAACTGGCCCGGTGAGGTGGCGAATGCGCTCGATGCCTACCGGAAGGAGCTGGAGACCTATGAACCGGCTGGCGACATGCCGAGCACTGTTTCCGGATACGCCGAGGATTTCCATCGGCTCCGAGAAAGCTCCTTCGGCTCCCCTCTTTCTTTCCAAAGAGAGGAATATGACGTGCGCCATATACGCGAGCTGTTCGGCGACATGCCCCTCGGTGCGCTGAGGCCCGACGAGATCAAACGGGCGTTTGCCGAAGCGATCTCAACCGGAAGATTCACAGAGGCCGAGATTCGTCGTATCCACGTCAAGCTCAAACAGGTCATGCAGGACGCACTGGAGAATGAGCTAATCGAGCGCAACCCATGCATCAGCGTCAAACTCCCAAAGCCAGACCTTAGAGTGCGCAACTTCCTCCCACCCGACGAACTGCCCCGATTCACCAAGTGCCTGTTATCCGAACCCGTGGGGCCGATGACCGTCTGCACCATGCTCATATTCCACCTAGGACTCAGAAAAGGCGAAGCCCTGGGGCTCTGTTGGGAAGACTACGACCCCGAGGCGATGGAAATCAGAATCGTCCGCCAGTACACCAATGACAAAACGCTCAGGGCACCCAAATCGGAAATGAGCAGGCGGATCCTGTCTATAGACTCTTCGCTAGCCGCGTATCTAAACGACTGGAAGATGCGGCAGCGCAACCTATTCGAGCAGCGCGGGCTAAGACAGAGAAACTCTGACCCCATCGTTCACGCCCTCAGCCCGCATAAGGACGAAAACGGCACCCTTCACGTCAGTATCACCCGACCCGATGGACACAACTATTCACGCTGGTTCAGGGACTTCTGCGTCGACAACGGCTATGGCAAGTACGCCAACGTGACAAGCCAGTTCGAGCGCAACGGCAAGCTGCACACACGCGGCACCGGATACTCAGGGCTCGTCCCCCATGGCCTGAGGCACACGGCAGCAACGGCCCTTGTTGCGAGCAACGTCGACTTAAAGACCGTTCAGGCGAGAATGGGCCATGCGTCCGCAAGCACAACCGCAAACTTTTACACCCATGCAATCAGGGCAAATGACCGAAACGCAGCTGAGGTATTTGAATCGCTTTCATCTACGAATTAGCTATTTCAACTGGATACTTCACTATGTCTCCATATCGTGGGCTATTAGTGACATTCGCATGGGCCATATCGACTGAACGGTGATACATTATTCGCAAGTTGAATGGAAGGAGGTGAGTATAAGTGGCGTTGGCAAAGAAGGCTGAGAAGCGAATTCGCATTCCCGAGAATCTCAGGGCCCCCTTCGCACAGATGGTTTCGGACGAGGCTTACCTGCGGGCAACTGACGAATCGAAAACCATCATCGGACTCGTCTTCGAGAAGGTGCTTCCCGCGTCCGCGTTCGCGAGGGACAGGATGCTCAACGTTTACAGCGGTGATAGCCTGTTCACGAGTGTGTCGGACGTATTGCGTTCGAACGTCACCGGCGCAATCGGCACCGTCGCCGAAGCGGACTATAAGCCCATAATCGAGTTCGGAGCGAGGCTCATTCACGAGAGGAGCTGCGGCACTGCGCTCTACACCGGTGCAATGGACATACCGCACCTTCGACGTTGCTTCGAGTCTGTCCTCGACTACATGGAACACGAGACCCGCAGCGACCCCTCGAATCCCTTTCTCGACTACGAGACGTCCCGTGCAGTCAAGTACGGACGCTCGCTGATGGACGAGTGCTCGACGGAGTTCAATCGAGCGCCCGTAGCAGCCCTCGTTCGCTTCGCAGTTGAGTACTTCGACGAGATTGGATGCCTGAACGCAACATGCGCCTATCTCGCCGATGCTTTTTCCGCGCTTGAAGAGAGCGTCACCATCTCGGCTAACAAGTGCGGCAACAAGCACGTACCACCGGACACCCCGGAGCTGCGCCGCAAATGGAGCGACCTTCTGGAGACGGTCTGCTCCGACTGGCAATAGAAAACGGCACCCGACTCCCCTCTCTTAGTCGCCAAACCTCGAAGAGGAGCCGAGCGCCCCAAACAAGGAGTTTATCATGCATCTTGCAGATGACCCCAAGACCGACGCCATCTCCGCAGGCATCAACCTGCGCCATGTCGGCACCAAGCGCATCATGAGCCGCCTGGACGTTCAGATCCTCACCGGCATCGGACAATCCAGCGCCATCAAGCTCATGAAGTCCACCCACCACTGCTTTAGCATCGCCAACCAGTACTTCGTCATGGAAGAGGACCTGTTCGACTACTTCCACAAGCTGGCAGAGGGGGCGAGCGAGTAATGCAGCGCCCGAACGCCAATCCCCTCGTCTTCGAGCTGGATGTGCTCGACGAGCACGTCCACGCCCTTCAGGAAGACAAGCCCATCGCCTCCTTCGGGCTCAACGCACTCAACAGCATCCTCGGCGGTGTCTACCCCGGGCTCAACTACGCAATCGGGACCGCCCCGGGCAAGGGCAAGACAACACTGGCACTCCAGGAGGCCGACAAGCTCGCGGCAGACGGGCACCCGGTAATCTACGTTTCCGCCGAGCTTCCCGCGCACAAACTGATCGAGAAGAGCCTGGCGCGTCTCAGCGACGGCAAAGTCGCGTTGTCCGAGGTCTCCAGCTGCGCGACCCAGAATCACCCTAAGCACGCGACTTTCGAGGCTGCACTCGACAAGTATCGCACCCAGATCGCCCCCAATCTCTGCATCACCGGCCCGCTCAACACCGTGGAGCTCTCCAACCTCGTCGGGCTGGTAACACGCGAGCGCGGCGAGGTCCCCATCGTCTTCATTGACTACCTCCAGCTCCTCGCCTGCGGCGTCACGGCGGACCAGCAGTTCATCGACGAGCGATTGGCTATCACAGCATGCGTGAAGGGCCTCCGCGAAATCTCGAACCTCTATGGCTCTCCCGTCATCGCACTGAGCTCGACCACTCGCAAGTCCTACGATTCCGGGAAGTCGGCCAGGCCCAACCTCGCCATGTTCGGTGGTTCCTCCGCTGTCGAGTACGGCTTTGACTCGGTGCTCTACCTCGCCGATGACAATGACAAGCCCGAGTGGCCCTACGAGTCTCCCGCTACCGCCACGCCCCTCAAGCTCGTAACCCTCAAGAACCGCTACGGCACGCTGGGCGAGTCCCGACTCGACTTCGACGGTGCGCGCGCCACCTTCCACGACAGGGGCTAGCCCATGCGTGGCAAAGCCAAGACCGCGCATATAAACGTCCGCATGACCGAGGAGGAGCGTGCCGCCATCACGGCGCGCTCCTCCTCTTTTGGTATGGCCCCATCGACGTTCATGCGCGAAGCCGCCCTCCACATCGGTGAGAAGCCCGTCAGGATCGCCGACGAGGCGACGCTGCGGCAGCTTCTTCATCAGATGAAGAAGCAGGGCGGAAACCTCAACCAGGCTGTCCGCACCGCAAACGCCTATGGCGTGGATACGCAGACGGCCCGACAGCTCGCGGAGGCCGTCCGCCTGGTATCGAGCACGGCCTCGCAGCTATCGAACCTCATCTCCAAGAATCGAGAATGATCATGAAAGCCAAGATGCCCACAGCGCTCATATCATCCCTTCTCCTAGCGATCCTCGCATGCCCCGTCCTCGCCGTCCCCGTCGACGATTTCATCGCCGGGACACCGTTAGGCGCGGCTGCGATTCCGTCGTCGTTCGACGTGGATACCGTCCTCGGCTGGTGGCTCACGGGTGCGTTCACCGCTTGCCCGCTCGGAACCCTGCTGACCTTCCTCCTCGCCTTTTGCATCTGCGCTCTCATCGCCTACTCGACCGCCCTCAACGCGAGGGCCGAGGACGGCGGCGTGCTCGGCGACGCCCACGTCAAGACGGGTCGCGAGGTCGTGAAGGGGTCCATGACCTGGGACGGCTCGACGAATCCCTCGTCACGTGGCTTCGTCTACGGGTTCACCAAGTATCACGGCAAACCCTGCTATCTCTACGAGCCCAAGAAGATGGCCTTCGTGTCAGGGGCCACCGGGTCAGGTAAGAGTCGCTTCCTCTACCTCCCCTCAATCGACCTGCTCAGCTACGGCGACGCCTCCAACGGCTCCGAGCCCGCAACCCTAATCGTCTCCGACGTGAAAAACGAGCTCATAGAGCTCACGGGCGACGAGCTGGCCCGTCGCGGCTACCGCGTCCTGCTGCTCGACACACAGCACCCCTATAGGGGACAGAGGTTCAACCCCCTCAAACAGGTGCTCGACCTCCATGCCGAGGGACGCGACCAGGAAGCCGAGCAGGCGGCGGACGCCATCGCGGAACTCGTGGTGCAGGACGACGAGAAAGACAAGGGCTCGCACTGGACCGCCTCGGCCAGGGGCCTGCTCTCGGCCCTGGTCCTGCTGGTCTCCATGTCCGACGAGTGTCCCGAGGAATCAAAGCACCTCGCGACCGTCTGCGAGGTCCTGGACCGCGGCACCGAGGCCGATGGAGACGACCCGTCCGAGCCCCTGAAGGCCGTCTTCCGCGCTCTGCCGAGCGGACACCCCGCCAAGGGAAGGGCGTCCCAGTTCGTATCCTCCGGCGGCAACGAGCTCAGGAGCATACTCTCGACGCTCAAGGTCGCCCTGCGCCCGTTCTCCTCCGCCCCGGTCGCCTGGATGACCTCCGGCTCCGACATCGACCCGCACACGGTACTCACGGAGAAGAGCGCCGTCTTCCTCCACGTGCTCGACGAGGGCTCACCCTACAACTGCATCGCGGCGATATTCCTCTCGCAGCTCTGGGCTTCGGTCCAGGCGGTCGCGGACGCGAACGGCGGCGGGCTCCCCCGTCCCGTGCAGATACTCGGCGACGAGTGGGGCAACCTCCCCCGCGTCGAGTGCCTGCCCGCCCTCCTCAGTCTGGCGCGCAGCTACGGCACGTTCTGGGTCGGCGCGACGCAGGCCGTATCCCAGCTCAATAAGTATGGCGAGAGAGACGGCCGCAGGAAGATCCTCGCGAACTGCGGGGTCAAGATTGCGATGAAGCTCGCCGAGGAGGAGGACCGCCGGTACTTCACCGAGCTCATCGGCAAGACCACGCGCCACACGCAGGGCACGAGCAGCGGCAGGGCCGCGTCGGGCACGTCCTCCTCGACGTCCTACAGCGAGAGCGCCGACGACGTGATACACCCCTGGGAGTGGCGCGACATGGCCCCGGACCGGGACGGGATCATCGTCGTGAAGCACGCGGACAACGGTATGCCCGCATGTCGAGCCGGCGTCTTCCGCTCCCCCGTCACCGACTGCACCAACACGCCCACAAGGGAGCACTTCGACCTCGGGACCCCGAGCACGAGGCGGAGAACCGTCGCGCCTACCAGCGCCGCCTCGACGAGTCAGCTGCTGGGAAGATGCGCGAGGAGGCCTCGACCTGGTGCCCAAAGTGGCCCGAGCCGGAGAAGAAGAACGGGAGCAAGCCGGGCGGCAAGTTCAGCGGGCTCTCGCTCGACTAGGGAGGCGACCATGACGGCGATAAAGCAGACGAGCGTCTGCAGCGAGAAGCACCTCGCGAGACTCAGGGATTACCTCTCCTGGGACCGCGACAAGGCGCTCGCCCACGGCACGCAGAACATCATCGACGATGACCGCTGGTTTCAGGAGATGGCGGACACGAGGGCGGCCATGGGTCACGACAGGCCCGGCAAGGCCGGTGCCAGGTGCACCTACATGCAGCACCAGATACTCGGGTTCCTCCCCGACGAGTGCGACCTCAACGGCGGGAAGATGACGCCGGAGATGTGCATGCGCTACGCGAGGGAGTACGCGGCCGAGCGCTACCCCAACCAGGAGGTCGTGATGGTGCTGCACCGCGAGCGCTGCCGCACCGACGCCACAGACCGCTACGCCGTGCACCTTGGCATCAACCGCAGCGACCTTGAGACCGGGCGGAGGCTCGACGAGGGCCCCGCGCGAAAGGCGGCAAAGGCGCGGGTGAAGACCGTTCGTGCCCTGGACGAGCGATACGGCCTCAGGCAGCTTGAGCGTGGCAAGGCCAACTCGCGCGTCCACGCGAGGCAACCCGGCAGGGCCGAGCGCGACATGGCCCGAAAGGGGCAGGCCGAGCGCTCGGAGAACGCCCGCGTCCGCGTCGCGGTCGCCCGCCGGATCGAGGAGATCGGGCGCATGCGCGACTGCCCCGACCGGATGGGCGAGCTTGAGCGGCGGCTCAGGCGGGACGGCATCGAGCTCGCCAAGTCCAAGGGCGGGAGCCTCCAGTACCGCTTCCCCTCGAAGTCACTCGGGGCCGTGAGGAAGGTCAACGGCGGAAGGCTCGGTTTCGCCGTCGACCGCTCGACCGGCATCACCGTCCGCTTCACGCTGCGCGGGATAGCGACGGCGATGCGGGCGTTCTTGGAGCTTGAGCGAAAGGCGCTGGAGAACCAGAACGGGCGCGACGACTGAGCTCTTGGGGCCGAGACGCAACAAGCGCCACGGCCCTTTCTTTTAGCCCTTCGGCGAGAGCGACCTCGGAGCGGCTCGCCGCCCCGCCGCAGGCGGGCAAGATGATTCCGTGCAACGGAATCCATATCTTGCCTGCACGGAGCGAGCCGGTTGCCGAGGCAACGCGAGCCCGGGCAGGTGAGCGACGGTTGAGCCGACGCCGAGGAGACGCGACCCATGGGGAGCGTCGCACGACGGCGCTCGGCGACCCGGCGCGAGAGGCCCCGCCCGGCGACCACGGCGGAGCGATGGCGACTTCTGGAAGCCATCGAGCGCAGCCGTTCGCCAGGTAGGGCCGGTGTGAGCGGAGGCGGACGAAACGCGACCCTGGGGAGCGTTGCCAGGGAGCCGCAGCGAGAGCGACGCCGCGCGTCGCGGGGGTCCCGCCCATAAGCGGGACCCATCGGCCTCAAGGCCGATCGCTACGCGACAACCTCGAATCGCTACCGTTCGATAATTCCGATTGGAAGTAGTTTTCCTTTGCTCTATAGCCGGAGGTTAAACTGTTGGATATCTTTGTCGCGATTCAATTCGCACCAGCTCGTTATCAAAGGATTTCATATGGCCAGGAAAGAAGCCGCACTCGACCTTTGGGTTGCCGATAGGCTCACCGAATGTGATATTGAGTTCACATCACAGGGGAGCAACATCAAAGAAATCGACAACGCCCTCAAGGACGCATCCAAGCGCGGAACGGGAAACGCTGGCTATCCTGAATACGTTTCGAAAATTGGCCGCTTTGTTCTTGTCATCGAAGATAAGGCGAGCCAGAGCCGACATGAAAAGCTAACAGATTCTGACATCCTCGACATGAGCACCGAGGCCGTTACCGATTATGCCGTCAACGGTGCCTATCACTACGCCTCGCACATCGCAAAGAAGAGCCCTTTCACTGAGGTCTTCGCCGTTGGGGTTTCAGGGGACCCTAAGCATCACACCATATCTCCCGTGTTCGTGAATGACCGAGAAGGCTACAAGAGGCTCCCAGACCTCGAATCGTTCACTTGGCTCTCACCGAGCAACATCGTTGAATACTACACACGGTATGTTCTTGACGAACCAACCGACGTCGAGAAGACCACCGAACAAATTCTCAAAGATGCGGCAGAGCTTCACGAATATCTCCGCACCTACGGCTCCATCAAGGACCAAGACAAGGCTCTTGTGGTAGCGGGGATTCTTCTAGCTTTGGATGAAATCGAATACGGCGGATTCTCAATCGATTCCCTTACCGGGGACCAGACCGAGGGCATGCGCGACGGCGATAAGCTGATGAACGCCATTCGTGGAAGACTCACACGCTCCAACGTCGGGCCAGATGTGAAGAAAAACAAGCTTCTTGCTGAGTTCGGCATTGTTCAAACAAGCTTTCGCTTAAACGAGGTCAATGACACCCTAGGGATGACCCCGTTGCACTACTACACGAACTTCCTTAACGAACACGTTTTCAAAAGCATCAAGTACCAGCAGACTTCTGAAGACTTCATAGGTCGCTTTTACGGCGAGTTTATGAGCTATTCCGGCGGGGACGGCCAAACGCTCGGCATCGTACTCACACCAAAGCACATCTGCGACCTTATGTGTGAGCTCGTAGATGTTAAGCCTACAGATACGGTGCTTGACCCAACATGCGGAACGGCGGGATTTCTCATCGCCGCCATGCATCGCATGCTTTCTTCTGCAACCAGCGAGCAGCAACGCAAAGACATTAAGAAAAAGCGCCTTCACGGCATCGAGCTCCAAAGCAACATGTTTGCAGTCGCGGCTGCAAACATGATTCTTAGGCGAGACGGAAACAGTAATCTCGAATGCTGCGATTTCCTCAAGCAAAACCCGGCCCAGATACAGCTCAAAGGGGCAACGGTCGGGCTGATGAATCCTCCATACAGCCAAGGAACAAAAGCGGATCCAAGCCAATACGAGCTATCTTTTGTGGAACGTCTTCTCGACTCTCTCACAATAGGTGCGAGAGCGGCGGTCATCGTTCCGCAATCATCCATGACCGGAAAAAGCAAAGCCGAGAAGGAGTTCAAGGTCTCCATCCTCAAGCATCACACCCTCGAAGGCGTTATTACGTGCAACACCGATACATTCTATGGGGTCGGAACGAATCCCGTCATAGCCGTGTTCACCGCCGGCGAACCACATGACCCTGAAAAGGAATGCCGTTTCATCGACTTTAGGGATGATGGTTATGAGGTAAGGGCGCACGTCGGCCTGGTCGAAGGCGACTCTGCAAAGGACAGAAAGCAGCATCTTCTTGACGTTTGGAACGGCCGCGAAGACGCCCCATCGAAATTCTGCGTCAGCTCGACCGTCAAGCCAGATGACGAGTGGCTGCACAGCTTCTATTACTTCAACGACGAGATACCTACCGAAGAGGATTTCGAGAAGGCAATAGCCGATTATCTAACATTCCAGCTAGACATGGTTTCTCATGGTCGTAGCTATCTCTTCGAGGAGGGCCCCGATGCTCGATTTGAATAACAGGGATTGGTCACCCTTTAAAATCTCGGATTTATTTCAACCGGCTCGCGGCACCGAAAAAAACATGACCTCTCTTCAGGTCGGAGACGTTCCACTTATTTCCGCTCGCAACTGCGACAATGGCGTAAAGGCTTTTGTCTCTATCCCAAACGAAAGACTTCATCGTGGCCACGCCATCACTCTAAACAACGACGGCGATGGCGGAGCGGGTCTCGCATACTACCAACCAATGGAGTTCGCTCTCGACACCCACGTAACGGACTTAAGGCCAAGAGACTCAATCGGAAACCTCTCAAGATATGCCATGCAATTCGTGGCCGCATCTATTTCTAAACAGCGAACGCTATTCGGCCACGGAAGGTCGATCAGCCTAAAACGGCTCAATTTGCTACGAGTAATGCTTCCCATCGATGAGTCCAGCAATCCCGATTGGCAGTTCATGGAGGATTACATCCGCGAGCGAGAAGCCATTCAAGTCCAGCGCTGCCGCGAATTCCTGATGAAGCGCATCGCCTCCATCGAGAGAGAGAGAGAGAGTAAATAACCCCGAGTTCGACCACTCCTCGCTGCACGAAAGAGATTGGAAATCGTACTCAATCAGCCAAATATTCGACATTCGTTCCGGGAGGCGCTTGGAATCTCGTAACCGAAAGTATGGAAGACGACCGTTTATTGGGGCGCTCGACAATAGCAACGGGATTGCCGGTTTTACGGCTGATAAGAATTCGTCGCTCGACAACAATGTCCTTGGCGTGAACTATAACGGTAATGGAGTCTGCCTTGGGTTCTACCACCCCTATGAGTGCATTTTCTCCGATGACGTTAAACGCTTTCACGTCAAAAACAACAAGGGCAACGAGTTTATCTACCTCTTCCTAAAAGTCGCCATCCAGCAGCAAAAGAGCAAGTTTGGCTATCTGTACAAGTTCAATGCTACAAGGATGGCACGCCAGACAATTATGCTTCCCTCTGTAAACGGTGGCGAGCCAGACTTCACTTTCATGGAATTATTTGGAATGTCAATTACTCTCCAGCTGCTTCTGAAGCAACTGGCCTACTTAGAAAAAATGCCTGCCTAGCAGAAGGGCGAGTTTTCAACGGTCCTCGGTGTCGGAGGGTCCCAAGCGTAACCCGGAGACACCGGGGGCTGTTGGAAACTCGCCCTTCTCACAGCAACGTCACCCTAGGTTTTCAACGCTTTCCATAGGCGGAGGGCTTCTTATAAGCCCGCAGACTGTGGAAAGGGTTGAAAACCGGATATTTGGGTGAAATATCGGAGTGAAATATGTAGGCGAGCTGTTTTCATCATAGAACTTTCTTTCACCCCTTTTTCACCCCTCGACCGTCTATTTACCTCTATCCATACAGAAACAGGCCAGACGATTTATACCGTCTGACCTGCATTTTCTTCTGGTGCCCCCGGTGCGATTCGAACGCACGACACCCGCTTTAGGAGAGCGGTGCTCTATCCCCTGAGCTACGGAGGCATGTTGTACTAGTGTAGCAGATTTGCGCCACTACCATGCAGCGCATAACCGCTCTTCGAGATAGTCATCTACGACGCTCTTTAATGACTAGTCGTTTAAGAGCGTCGCAGACGACTACCCAACGACTAGTTGCCTTTGTGGAAGAGGTTTTTGATAACGGAGGGGATGCTCTTGGCGCCCTTGGCCGTCACATCGATAAAGTCGGGCGAACGCACGAGCTTATCCTCGTCGACGTACTTGCGGACAGCACGAAGCGTCTCTTTGTCGTCGCGCGTCGAAAACGTAAAGTGACCGTTGTCCTTGGTAAAGATGGCAAAACGCGTAATCTTCTTGGTGCCGCGCAAAACCTCGGCGGCAATATAGTCGACCTCGTCCCACGGGATTTGAATATAATCCTCGGGATTGCGCTCGTTGTAATACTCGAACGCCTTATTGCCCACCATCACGTTACCGTGGCTGGTAAGCCCCATCAGGCAGGTTGCCGGCGTTGCCAGATCGACCGTGCTGTTCTGAGATTGCGCCATGCGCGCCTCGCCCTCCAAATAAAACAATCGGACCGCATCCAGTGTACCCACCGGGTGCGGTCCGTTTCAATGGCTCAAAAGCCCTTGCCTAGCAATTCTCGGTCTTAAGCCGAAACGTGCTTACATGAAGCCGCAGACGCGACCGATGATGCCGATGGCGAAGAGAGCCAGGATGATGACGATCGGGCTGACCTTCTTCTTGAGGAGCTTGCAGACCAGCAGGGTCAGGCACACGGCGGCAAGGCCGGGGATGAGCTGATCGAGGTTGGCCTGAAGCGTGGTGACCTTCACCTGATCAAGGGCGTTAGCACCGATGGAGTTATACATCGTCAGTGCTTCCTTGACACCCTCAGAACCGGAGGGCAGGTTAGCCCAGTCGATAAAGGCGCCAGCAGACTGCGTGACCCTGGAGACGACCGGGGTGAAGGAGATGGACACCCAGCGCTCGACCAGGGCGCCGATGATGAACATACCCAGGATGGAAGCACCCTCGGTGACCTTGCCCATCAGACCGCCAGAGAGGTCCTTGGCGATGGAGGAGCCGACCTTATAGCCAAACTCCTGCGTGTACCACAGGAAGGCGTAACGGATGATGTTCCACGCGAAGAAGAACAGCAGCGGACCGGCGATGCTGCCGGACAGGGCCAGGGAAGCGCCCAGAGCGCCCAGAATCGGGCGAAGGGTGAACCAGAAGGCGGGGTCGCCGACGCCGGCGAGCGGGCCCATCATACCGACCTTGACGCCCTGAATGGCGACGTCGTCAATCGGGGCACCGTTGGCGCGCTCCTCCTCGAGAGCGAGGGTAACGCCAATGACGGGGGCGGAAACATAGGGGTGGGTGTTATAGAACTCCAGGTGGCGCTTAAGAGCGGCAATCTGGTCATCCTTGCTGGTGTAGAGCTTCTTGATCGCAGGGATCATTGCGAAGCACCAGCCGCCGTTCTGCATACGCTCGTAGTTCCACGAGCCCTGAAGGAACTGATGACGGAAGCAAACCTTCTTGCGGTCAGCCTTGGTGAGCTGAATCTTGTTCTCTGCCATATGTATCACTCCCCTCCTACTCGTAATCATTCAGAATGTCGCCGAGCGGGTCGCCGGAGCCACCGCCCATGCCGCCACCCTGCTTGGCCAGATCCTTAAGGCCAAGGTAGATGAGGGCAAGGGAGATGCCGATGAGGCCAAGGGCGATCAGCGTGAGCTGAGGGATGGCAGCAAGGACAAAGCCGAGGATGAAGAACGGCCAGGTCTCCTTGGTGGCCATCATGTTGATGACCATGGCGTAACCGACGGAAGCGACCATGCCGCCGCCGACAGCCATGCCGCCGGACAGCCAGTCGGGCATAGCGTTAAGCGCGTTGGTAACGGCCTCGGCCGGGATGATGCACAGAAGTACTGCCGGGATGGCGATACGAAGGCCCTGCATGAGGATGGCAGCGTACTGCCAGCGCTCGATGCCAGAGAAGTCGCCCTTCTCGGCGCAACCGTCCATGGCGTGAGCGATAGCGGTAGCAATGGTACGGCAGATCATGGTCAGGAACAGACCAGCGACCGACAGCGGGACAGCGACGGCGATGGCCGCGGTAACGGCCTTGGCCGAATCAGTGGCGCCGCCGTTGAGGGCGAGCACCATGATGATCGAAGAAGCGACCGAGGCCAGAGCGGCGTCAGGCGCGACGGCGGCGCCGACGTTAGCCCAGCCAAGGGCCATCATCTGGAGCGAACCGCCCAGGAGGATGCCCTCCTGAAGGTGACCGGTTACGAGACCGATAAGCGTGCATGCCACGAGCGGCTGATGGAACTGGAACTCATCCAGAATGCCTTCCATACCAGCAAGCAACGCGACAATCGCAACAAGCAGAATAGTGATTGCAGACATGTATCGGACCCTCCTTTACTATGCTTGAGCGGCCAGTTCGGCCTTAGCTTTCTTCAACATGGCGTCGAGATCCTCGGAAGCATCCGAAGGAACCTTGCGGACCTCGAACTTGACGCCCTTGGCCTTGAGGGCCTCGAGGGTCTTAACGTCGTCATCGCCCATAGCGACGGCGTTGGTGACGACGACCTTGCCCTTGGAGTGAGCCATGGAACCGATGTTGACTTCCTTGATGTCGACGCCGGCCTCGATGGCCTTGAGCAGATCCTGCGGGTTCTCAAAGAGCAGCATGGCCTTGGTGTCACCAAAACGCGTGTCCTTGACGACCTCGGCCATCTTCTTGATAGGCACGACGTTGGCATGGACTCCCGGAGGGGCAGCCTGCTCGATCATGGTCTTGCGGAGCTCGTCGTGAGCAACGCCGTCGGAAACCACGATGATGCGGTTGGGGTTGATCTGCTTGGTCCACGTGGTGGCCACCTGACCATGAAGCAGGCGGGTGTCGATACGGACGTGGGCAATCTTGATGTGCCCGTCGCCGATGACCGTTCCCGGAGGGATGGCGCCTGCAGGAGCAGCGGCGGCCGCAGCCGGCTTCTTCTCCTCGGGCTCCAGAGACTCAGGCTTGACGCGCACGCCAGCCTTAGCCTCAGTCACGAGATGTTTTGCGATCGCATGTGCAGTGTTCTTTGCGTCAAAGCGCTGCGAATATGCCTCGATGAGCATAGGCAGGTTGACACCGGTGACGATAGCCCAGGAATCGTGGCCCTCGATGAGCCCGCTGATCTGGTTGAACGGCGTGCCGCCCCACAGATCAACGAGGAAGAGCACCTGCTCCTGGTCCTCGAAGGAAGCGATTGCTTCCTCGACCTTGGCACGGAAGTCGTCGGGGCCCATGCTCGGCTCGAGCGAGACCACGGCAACAGACGGCTGATCGCCAAAGACCATCGAGCCCGTCTGCTTGATTCCAGCTGCCAAGTCCCCGTGGCTAGCAAGAACAATACTTACCATCACATAACCTCCTTTTTGTCTACGTATTTCCTACACGACATGAAAGGAGTATACCTGTTTGGATTGTGGAATTATAGCTAAATTCGCAAAAGGTTGGATTATTTGTTTAAACGTCTATGTTTGTTACAAATTGATTACGTTACTGCTTTTTGACTCATTACACGACAAGGCGTCGCTCATCAAGCCATGCATTTTACAGATACAAGCAGGCTGTTCATTAATATTGATTTTAGGCAAGCGCGAATGCGCTTGTACTGCCACTATTTTGTTTAAACAGACATGGCTTGACTATTTTCGTGACTTATGGTCTATGAAACCACTCAAAATAGTTGCGGTGGAATAGTTCTTGTTTAAGAGCCAGAAGGCTGAATCTAGGAACTATTTCACCGCAACTTATAGGGAATCCTAGGCGATGTGGAGGGGGTTGGCGGCGTCGACGGCATCGGGGGCGTCGGAGAGGCCGTCAGGAGCAGCGTCTGCCGGATCCTCTTCGGGGGTCTCGATCTGTTTGATCATGACCTCTTGGCCCTGCAGCAGGTATGTCTCGCCGCTACCGCAATGGGGACAGGTCTTGCCGTGCTCGACCGTCGCGTAGTCGCGGCCACATGCCTCGCAATGCGTCACAGCCTCGACGGGCTCCACAACAAGCTCCGCGCCCTGCGCGATAGGCTTTTTATCTGCTGCCCAGCGCCAAGCGTCGAGCAGCAAGTCGGGAACGACGCCCGAGACCTCGCCCAACAGCAACGTTACGCTCGAAACGCGACGCACGCCATGAGCGCGCGCTACATTCTCGACATCGCGAATAATGTGATACACAATCCCTAATTCATGCAAGGCGAATACCTTTCAACAATGGTTGATGCGATGTCAGCCAAACGTCAGCGAGCGGCGATCCAGGTGCCCCAGGTTGCCCCGAAACAAGGCGTCCGCTGGGCTTTTGCCCGCGGCGCCGAAGTTGAGGGGCAAGATGGGGTGCCTGGGCGCCGCGCAGCGTCGGCAGTGCCGCCGTTCGTTAGAACGGCGGAACCTAATGACCAAACTTAATCTTGATGGCGCGCTTGAGCGCATACTTGCCCAGGCTCGGGAGCTTTTGCTCGTATTTGACCATCGTAGAGCACTCGGGGCGGTCGCGATCCAGATGGATAGCGTCAAACGCGCACTTGGTGGTGCACAGGCCGCAGCCGATGCACTTGTTGGGGTCGACGATCGAGGCACCGCAACCCAGGCAACGGGCGGTCTCGGCGCGCACCTGCTCTTCGGTAAAGGTCTCGACGTACTCGCTAAACGGCGCAGCCTTCTCGCGCTCGCGGTCCACGTGGGCAACCTCGCGGCTCGCGTTGTCGTAGCTCTCGAGCACAACGTCGTCGCGGTCGAGCGCGGTGTAGCGGCGCTGATTGCGGCCGATGGTGAGCGTGGAGCCCGGCTGCACAAAGCGATGGATGGACACCGCGGCCTCGTGGCCGGCGGCGATAGCGTCGATGGCAAAGCTGGGGCCAGTGTAGACGTCACCACCCACAAAGATGTCGGGTTCGGCGGTCTGGTAAGTCTGGGGATCGGCAAGGGCGCCCTGGCCGCGGCCGAGCTCCACCTTGGAGCCAGCCAGCAGGTCGCCCCACACAATGGACTGGCCAATCGACATGACGACACGGTCGGCATCGACACGGCGCAGATCGTTCTCGTCGTACTCGGGCGCAAAACGGCCCTCGTCGTCAAAGACACGCGTGCAGCGCTTGAAGGTGATACCGCACACACGACCGGCCTCGTCCAGGTGAATCTCCTTGGGGCCCCAGCCGCAGCTGATGTGAGCGCCGTCCTCAACGGCCTCGCGACGTTCTTCCTCGCTGGCGGGCATCTGGACCTCGCTCTCCAGGCAGAACATCTCAACGTGCCCAGAGCCCAGACGGCAGGCGTTGCGGGCAACGTCGATGGCCACGTTGCCGCCGCCCACCACAATGGTGCGGCCGGACAGGGTATCGATCTTGCCGCTGTTAACCTCGCGAAGGAAGTCGACGGCCACGGTCACGTCCACGGCATCCTCGCCCGGAATACCGGCAAGGCGGCCGCCCTGGCAGCCGATGGCCACGTAAAAGGCCTTAAAGCCCTGCGCGCGCAGCTCGTCGAGCGTCACATCACGACCGACCTCCACGCCATAGCGGAACTCGGCACCCATCAGGCGAATGATCTCGACCTCGGCCTCAATGACGTCCTTCTGCAGCTTAAAGCTGGGAATGCCGTAGGTGAGCATGCCGCCCGGGCGCTCGTTTTTCTCGAAGACGACGGGCTTGTAGCCCTTCTCGGCCAGATAGAAAGCGCAGGACAGGCCGGCCGGACCGGCACCGATGATGGCGATCTTCTGATCAAAGCCGCCAGCGCGCGTCGGCGTCACCACGGGCGGGACGTAGCGGGTCGCGGCATCCAGATCGCGCTGGGCGATGAACTTCTTGACCTCGTCGATGGCCACGGCGGCGTCCACACGGCCGCGGGTGCAGGCGTCCTCGCAGCGGCGGTTGCACACACGGCCGCAGATAGCGGGCAGCGGGTTCTCGCGCTTAATGAGTGCCAGCGCCTCGTCATAGCGACCCTGAGCCGCGAGCTTCAAATAGCCCTGAACGGCAACGTGCGCGGGGCAGGCCGTCTTGCAGGGAGCGGTGCCGGACTCATGCGTCTCGATGCGGTTGTCGTTGCGGTAGTTGGGCGACCACTTGGTGTGGTCCCACTTGGTGGCATCGGGCAGCTCCTGGCGCGGATACTCGGGCACCTGTCCGCCGGCCTTTTTGCTGCAGAGCTTCTGGCCCAGCTTGGCGGCGCCGGCCGGACACACCTCGACGCAGCGACCGCAGGCCACGCACTTGTCCTTCTCGACCTTAGCGACATAGGCCGAGCGCGACAGGTTGGGCGTGTTGAACAGCTGCGAGGTGCGCAGGGCGTAGCACACGTTGACGTTGCAGTTGCAGATGGCGAAGATCTTGTTCTCGCCGTCGATATTAGTGATCTGGTGCACAAAGCCGTTGTCCTCGGCCTGGCGCAAGATGTCGTAAACCTCGTCGCGGGTCACGTAATGGCCACGATCGGTCTCAACCACGTAGTCGGCCATATCGCCCACGGCGATGCACCAATCGGCCGGGTCGTCGGCGCAGCCCTCACCCATCACGCGACGGCTCGCGCGGCAGCTGCAGGTGCTGGCGGCATATTTGCCATCGTATTTGTCGAGCCAATGCTCGATATGCTCGATCGGCACCGAGGTGCTCGCGGCGTCGATGGCCTTCTCGACCGGAATGACGTGCATGCCGATGCCGGCGCCTCCGGGCGGCACCATCGGCGTGGCCTTGGACAGCGGTCCCTTGGACGCCTGCTCAAAGAACTTGGCATAGACCGGGTGCTCCTCGAGCTGGCTCACGCGCATGTTGAGGAACTCGGCAGAACCCGGCACCAGCATGGGCAACACCCATTGCTTGGCGCGCTCGGGGTTTTCCCAGTTGTACTCGAGCAGACCCGTGTAGCTCATGTCGTCGAGCATCTTCTCGATATCGGCTTCGGGCATGCCGGTGAGCTTGACCATCTCGGGCAGCGTATAGGGACGGCGCATCTTCATCTTGCAGAGCACTTCGGCCTGCTCGTCGGTTGCGGCCTCGGCAAACGACCAGTACTCGTAGCCCAGCAGCTCGTCGCGATGCAGCAGACGGTTGGTGCAGTGCTCGCACAGCTTGACGATGGCCTCGCGCGGATGCTCCGGCAGCGGCGGCACGAACTCCGAACCGATGTCGGGCTCGGTGTAACTAATCCCCGGTCCGTTGAGAATCATGGTTGTCCCTTCTCTTGCCGCAGCCCGGCGGGACCGCAGCGCCCCTCTTTTTTTGCAGGCCGGACATGCCCCCATGCCGTTCACCCGCCATTGTTGACATTGTGTCAAAAATAGTATTGACGAACCGTCAACAATATTCAAGACTGTTAGGCGAACGGTCAGGAAAAAGAGGATGAAAGGCGGCAAAACATGGGCAATAACACAGCAGGTACCTCTGTGGTCGATGCCGTCCCCGCATCCGATAGCGCGGCAAAGCGCCTGACGGGCGACGAACGCCGTCGCGAGATCCTCGATGCCGTGCGCACCGTAAGCTCCGAGCTGGGCGTGTCCCACCTATCGGTATCGGCCGTGACCAAGCGAGCCGGCTGCACGCGTTCATTGTTCTACCACTACTTCGCCGACATGGACGCCGCCGTCACCGCTGTTATGGACGAGGCGATCGACGACTTTATCTCCGAACTCGAGCGGTGGAACGCCGACCGCACCGTCGGTGATATCGAGGGCGCGCTCGACACCGTCGCCCCGCTCTTTAAGCGCCTGGTCGCCAGCGGCCACGAGCTGCCGAGCACGCTTACCTCGAGCAGCGGCGCGCTCTACGGCGGCTTTTTGCACAACGTGGTCCAGCGCGTGGCGCAGTATATCTGCGACACCACCGTAGTGGATTTTGTCGCCCATCATGAGCTACGCATCGACCATGTCTACGAGACGTTCTACACCCTCATCATGGGCCTTTTGATGTATATCCGCACGCACCCCGATGTGCCCGACGAAACGGTCAAGGAAATCATCGCCTCGACGCTCCACATCGAGGGCTATACCGCCAAGTATCCGGAGCGCAAGCCCCAGAACTGACGACATTTGGCCAAACTGCCCGCGATCAGAAGAGGGGCCGCGGGCGTGTGAAAGGAGAGCAGCATGCTGTTCGATGTTTGGGGTAGCGATACCCTTATCCACTGGGCCGGCTGGGCCATGGTCTTTATTGGCCTGATCGTGCTCAACGAAGTCGGCCGCCGCACCAAGCTGGGCGCGGCAATCATCTTTGGCGTGGCTCCTCTGGCCATGACCATCTACTGCGTCGCCATCGCCGTGGGCGTTTCGCAAGGCGCCGAGTGGGCGCTCACCAACCCCACCCATGTGTACCAGAACAGCTGGTTCCACTACGCCAAGGTATACGCGGCGCTCGCCGGTTGCTGGGGCTTCATTGCCATTAAGTACCAGTGGGGAAAGATCGGCAAGGCGCATTGGTTCCGCGCATGGCCGTTTGTGATCGTCGCCATCAACATCATGATCGCCGTCGTATCCGACTTTGAGAGCGCCTATCACTTCTTTGTCCTGGGCGAGTCCACCTGGGTCACCTCCGAAGGTGCTACGCAGCTGGCCGGCTGGAACAACGTGTTCAACGGCATCGCCGGTCTCATCAACATCTTCTGCATGACCGGTTGGTGGAGCGTCTACGCCTCCGAGGATCAGACCGATATGCTGTGGCCCGACATGACCTGGGTCTACATCATCGCCTACGATATCTGGAACTTCTGCTACACCTACAACTGCCTGCCCACCCACTCCTGGTTCTGCGGCTTTGCGCTGCTGCTGGCGCCCACCGTCGCCGCCTTTATCTGGAACAAGGGCGGCTGGATCCAGAACCGCGCCTTTACGCTGGCTATTTGGTGCATGTTTGCCCAGGTATTCCCCTACTTCCAGGAGGAGTCCATCTTTGTGACCCACTCCACGCTCGACCCCGGCGCCGCTACCGCGGTCTCGATCGCCGCACTGGTCGCCAACGTCGCCGCGATCATCTACATCGCCTACCGCGCCAAGAAGCTCGGCCGCAATCCCTACAAGCAGGATGTCTTTGAGGGCACCAGCGATTGGGAGAAGGCTACCGCTCGCCGCGCCAAGGTGGATTACGCACACGCCGAGTAACGCGCTGATCGCTGTTGACACTTGGGCATAGGCCCGCCCGCCAGGCTTTTCAATCCAATGTCTCGCATAGCCCCCGGAAAGCGTTTCGTGAACTGCACCCCAAAACTTGGACGGCTTAAATAAAAACTACGCCGCAAGGGACT
>OJPS01000369.1_pt1 | contig 40882 bp, 50 predicted proteins | sample 1598551 | NCBI WGS metagenome assembly OJPS01 (sample SAMN03922488, study PRJEB24848) | human gut metagenome | isolation source: stool sample | host: Homo sapiens | place: Germany | collected 2011-05 | reverse complement strand
TTTCAGCTGCACCCACGCCTCTCTCTGCTCGCTCCAATTTTCGTTTATTAGCCGGGAGAGGTCTTTTGTCGTCCGGTCTGTCTGCTTCATCCCCTCACCTCCTCTCACTTGACGTTCCTGAATTATGCCGCTTCATTTCTCGAGAATACAATATCATTTCTCAAGAATGTTGTCAAGCATAATTTTCATTTCTCAGAAATATTTTTTCTTGACTTTTCATAGCCTGTGTGATTTAATTTCGCTGAGGAGGTTTGAAATGGACAATATAAACTCACGCATCTGTCGGCTGATCACTGAGCTCAGCATGACTAAGACTTCTTTTGCAAAAGCATTGAACCTGTCGCAGCCTTTTGTATCTAACATTTGCGCTGGTGCTTCTCAGCCAAGCGAGCGAACTATTTTAGATATCTGCCGCGAATTCAACGTCAACGAGCAGTGGCTGCGTTCCGGCGAGGGAGATATGTTCCTCAGGCTTTCCCGCAATGACGAGATTGCCGCCTATGTCGCCCGCGTTATGAAGGACGAAAACGCATATTATCAGCAGAAAATGCTTCTCTTTTTCTCGCGTCTTTCCCCCGAAATGCTTAAAAAGCTTGAAGAAGTCGCCAAGGATATCCTTTCCGAGCCAAAAAAAGAGCAGAAAGATTAAACTTTCTGCTCTTTTTTGTTGCATATTGGAACATAATATGGTATTAATTTGTATATGCAATGGTGTTTTTTGTCGTTGAATATTATGGAGAGGTGTTATTTATGAAAGAGAAACTCGGTGCTTCCCTCGGAATGTTCGGAGTCATTCTGTGGGAGCTTGTGCTTTTCGTCATTTGCTTCATGCCGTTTATGATCCTCGGTTTCCCGTTTTGGCTTGCGGTCATCGTGGTCATTCTGATGAATGTCCTCCCTGTCCTCGGCGGCGCCGTCTCGCTCGGCCTGTACATTTGGGCGTTTATCGTTGCTTTAAAAATGTCCTCAAGTGCGCTTGTTATTGCATTTTACGTCTGCTTTGCGCTGTATGTTATCGTTGCAGTGTATAAGCTGTTGATAGTCAATCTCGGCAGATAAGGGGATTAATATGATAGACCTTGATGAGAAGCAGACCACGACCGGCATTATATATATTCACTGCCTTGATAAAATTAAAGAGCTCTCTGCCGATTATAGCCATGCCGACGCTCTGGACTACTGTGCCGCGGAAGCGTCCTGCGCTCTTTTCTGCTTGACCGATGCCGTTCTAAGCTTGGCCGGAGTAGATAGCCGCGTCACTTGCGAAACAATGTATTCTGTAATATCCGGATATCGTGATTATTTCGAGCTTGTATACAATAACGATTTTGACCGTGTTGTTTCCGAGCACCTGAACACTTACTCTGACTGTCTGCATGACCGCTATTCTCCGCCGTGCTTTTATAATAACGGCGTAGCCCACGACCCCTCCGAGCCGACCGCCGCATTACTTGATACTCTTGCCGATTATCTGCTGTTTGCGCTTTGGAATGATAGCACATTTCGCCGCGGCAGTTCCGCGCCGTCTGTGACGGCACTCGAAATGCACGGTTTTCGTGAGTTTTTTATGGGGAGAATTCAGCCGCTCGTAATGTGGTATTTTGATTTCCTGGTGCAGATATTCTCGGACGAGCTCTGCGCAGAGGCTGAAGGCAACGGCAATAAACCCAACCCCGCTCCCGTTCCGCCTGCCGCCGCAGCGAGCAAACGGCCGAATAAACCGAAGCGTAAGATAAAGCTATTCCCGAGACTGTCCAAGCTGCTCGCAAAGATCGACGATCCCGGCATAGTCGTTTTTGGCGTACTTGCGGCGTTGGTTTTGATATTCGTTTTTGTGCAGATCATTTCCGGCGGTGCCGGAAACGATCGAGCTCAACCCGCACCTACCGCAGAGATCACGCAGCCGCCACGAGAAACACTCACGCCAGTGTATATATTCAACGGTAAGATGCTGAAAAGCCCAATGTACGAAAGCCTTTGCCCGCTAACCGTTTCTGTGCGTGGAGATGAGGGATACTATGTTTATCTCGATTATCAATATGCTCCCGCTGATTCGCGTACTGAAAGAAGAAAGCTCCCTACCGCAACAAAAACTAACCCTGATGTGGGCTTTTATGTTGCACCCGGCAGCTCTGTGAGTATTGATGTACCGATAGGCGTTTACAAGCTTTATTACGCCTGCGGTGAAACATGGTACGGGCCGCGGGATTTATTTGGTGAAGATACGACTTACTCGTCCTCTTCCGAGCTTTTGAAGTTTTACGATGATGGAACTTATTATATGGGGCATACTTTGGAGCTTTGGAGGCAAAGCGGAGGAAACTTTAACACGCATTCTATAGATGAATCGGATTTTCCCGGCTGATGCAAAAGGAGCTCTTGCTATGGATAACGAAACTATGGATAATATACGCGAGCGCATTATCAGGTATGTCGATGAGTACGGCTGGAACTGGGTCACGGTCAGGAAGCAGATAAATGCTTACTTCGGAACGGCTCTGTCCGCAGAACAGCTCCGCAAAATATATAAGCTTAGCAAAGCGGCGAGGCCTTGAGCCTCGCCGCTTTTTCATTGGTCTATGAGCCAGCCGTAATCCTGCCGGCAGTCGATCACATATTCGATGTAAACCGTATCGTCCTTGATCTGAAAGATAAGCATGTACCGCTTTTCGAAAACAAGCTGTCTGTATGCGCAGCGCGGGAGGTATTCCCCACTCAGCCATTGGCAGCGCTGCGGCATCGTCTCAAGCGAGCCTGCCGCTTTCCTGAACCCGGCCGCAAGCCTCTCGGCGGCGGGGCGGCTCACCCTCGCAAGGAAAGCGGCATGCGTCACCAGCTGCTTTTTCGCCTGCTCGGAAATGACGACCTTATATTTCTCCATCGGCGGCCCTCCCGATGGCGTCGAGCATAAGCCTCTCGACCTCGTCCGCGGAGTATCCCGCGGCTCCGTTGAGTCTGTCCTCCTCAACGCGCAGCAGCTCCTCGCGCAGCAGGAGCATTTTCTCTCGCCGGTTATACGTTTCCATGTCCATAACAACAAGGTCTCCCTCGCCGTTTTTGGTCAAAAACACCGGCTGAGCCGTTTTCCTGCACATTTCCGCTATCTCGTTATAGTTTTGCCTTATGGCGGCCGACGGTTTTATGTTCATTGTCTCTTACCTCCATAGTATTATTATGATTATATTATACTATCATGTGCCTACATTGTCAACGGCAGCAGGTGAAATCCTGCCGCTTTTTCATTCCCGGCAGTGCAGCGCGAATATGTATATTGTCTGCACATCCTCCGGCGGCATAGTCTCAAGCATGCCGCATATTAATTTTATCAGCTCTTCCCTTTCCATCGTCATTCCTCCCAGTAAAACAATGTTTCAACGTTCACATTCAGTGCCTTCGATAATTGCATGACCGTGTAAATGCTCGGCATCCTCCTTTCCGTCTCAATGTCCGATATGGTCTGCTGTGAAGCTCCGGCCAGCTCCGCAAGCTGCTGCTGGTTTAAGTGTCTCTTTTGCCGTATTTCTCTTAGCCTGTTCCTTAGTGTCAAATCCTGTACCTCTTGTTTCTATTATGTAATAATTCCAGCTTTTTGGATAGCCTTTACTGCTATCTCGGTAAAAAATTATTGCCCATATTACATTATGACGGTAGACAAGCGCCCAAATGCATGGTATCTTTGCCCAAGAGGTGGTTTTTATGAAAATAGCAGCGGCGTATCTGCGTGTCTCCACTGAGGAGCAGGACGAGTATTCGCTTGACAGTCAGTTGAAGCTCATCCGCGAGTATGCCAATAAGAACGACTATATCGTTCCCGACGAGCTCGTTTTTGTTGACGATGGCATTTCCGGCCGGACTGTCAGAAAGCGCACGGCGTTTCAGACTATGATAGCCAGGGCAAAGGAAAAGGACCGCCAGTTTGAGGCGATCCTTTTGTGGAAGTTCTCTCGCTTTGCCCGTAATCAGGAGGAGAGCATTGTGTATAAAACAGCTCTGCGCAAGCTCGGCGTGTCCGTCGTGTCCATCTCCGAGCCGCTCCCGGAAGGGCCGTTTGCGTCGCTGATCGAACGGATAATTGAGTGGATGGATGAATTTTATTCTATTCGCCTCTCCGGCGAGGTCAAGCGCGGCATGCTCGAAAAGGCCTCGCGCGGCGAGCCCGTGTCCATAGCGCCCTTCGGCTATTGCCTTGAGGACGGGAAGCTGCTCCCCTCTGCCGACTCCGCCGTTGTGCAGGGCGTGTTTGCCGATTATGCCACCGGCACTCCCATGCGCGTCATTGCCGGGCAGCTTGCCGACCGGGGAATACGCACCCGGCGCGGCAATGCTCCCGATAACCGTTTTGTGGAGTACATGCTCAATAATCCGGCCTACATCGGCAAGATACGCTGGTCGAAGGACGGCCGCGCCGCCTCCCTGCGCGATTACGATAACGAGAATATCTTGATCTACGACGGCAACCACGAGCCGATAATCGATCTTGAGCTATGGAACACTGTGCAGAAGCGGCTTGAGGAGACCAAAAAGAAATACAGGCGCTACGCCCGTAAAAACGAGCAAGTGTCTTATATGCTCAAGGGGCTTGTGAGATGCTCGTCCTGCGGCTCGACCCTTGTCATGCAGTCCACGGCATGTCCATCCTTGCAGTGTCACAGCTATGCCCGCGGCGTGTGCAAAACGTCTCATTCCATTTCGGTCGCAAAGGCAAACAATGCCGTCATTGCCGCGCTTGAAAACGCCGTGGAGACTCAAAGCTTCAATATCGAAGCTCCCGCTCGTATGACGGCCGCTCGCGGCACGGATTACGATAAGCTCATCCGCGCAGAGCAAAGGAAGCTCGAGCGCGTGAAGGAGGCTTATGAAAACGGGATAGACACTCTCGCCGAATACGCCGAGAAAAAGCGCAAGGTTCTCGCCGCCATAGCCCGTCTCGAGTCCGAGGCGGCCGGGGAGCAGCCCGCTCCGGTCTTCGATGTCGCAGCCTACGCAAAGCGCGTTGCAAATGTGCTCGTGCAGGTCAGGGATCCGAGCCTGTCCGAGCAGTCAAAGAACGATATTCTCCGCTCAATACTGTCGAAAATCGTCTATGACAAAGCATTTCAGCGCCTGGTCCTCTATTTTTATGCCTGATTTTCTTAGCTTATTCTTATCATCGGTTTTCGCCGTTTAGTCCTCCACACGGAAAAAACCGATAACACGTCTAACGCTTCATTTACATGCAACATATCATCCCCTCATGCAAAAGTCAAGGACAGCGCGTTTGCGCTGTCCTTTTTCTCATTTTGCGTTTAATTCGTTGTAGACTTTTTGACCTATTGCCACGCTGTAAGGATTGTTTTTAGGCTTCCAGCTCTTATTCGCAAGCTGCCAAAGCACGGCCTGCTGCGCAATTGTAAGCTTGCTGCCGCCGGGAAGAACCGTGCCGTACTTTTCGCCCATTGCATCAATGGCAGCCTTGATCTCCGCCTGCTTAAAGGTGCCGTTGCCGTCTGCATCGAACTTCGGCAGTGACTCCTTGAAAGTAACATACGACGACGGCTCCACGCCGTGGGCGCGCCCGGCGGATACCTTCCTGTATTCGCTCTCGGACATGACCTGTGCCAGCGCTGCAAGCTGATCGTTTGTGTTCTTGACCGTATCGACGACCGCCCGCCACTTCTGCGTGCTGCTCACGGTGTCCGCTCCGTCCTGCGGCTCAAGGTCATTTATCGCCTTGGCCAGCTTGTATGCGGTCTCATCACTCAGGCCTGCATCGGCAAAGCTGTTGTAATTCGCCGCCGTCGCGGGTATCTGACTGTAGTATTTAAAGCTGTCGTTGACCGCTGCCTTCTGGTCGGCCGTCCATCCCTGCTGATTGACCCAGCGCGAGAACGCAAGCGCCTTGTCCGATGTAGTATCATATTCCTTGCCGATATCCGTATACCGATTTTGCGCCTTCAGAAAGTCGTCCATGTCAAGCCCGGCCTCTTTAAATGCCGCGATCTCCTCCGTGCGAGTGGACTTGTATGTTCCGTTCTCCTGCTTCTCGCCGAATATGTGATTATACAGTATGCGTTTCTCGTTGTCAGTGAGAGAGCTGTCGGAAATCGCCGTCCTCTTGCCGTTGTTCGTCTTCTCGGCTCGTATGGCCTTGAGCGTATCGTATACATCCTTCTGAGAAGTGCCGCTCTCCGTAAGCTCCTTATATGCAGCGGTTTCCTTTGCGCCGAAGCTCTTAAAGCCGCTGCCTATCCACTCCCGGCCCGTCGGAAGCGCCGTTTTGCCGAACAGTACTGACTCCGCAATGCTCTTTGCGCTGTCACCGAAGCTCTGATTGTAAACGGGATACTGCAAAATATCGTTGCCGTCGGCATCGTAGGTGTAGCTGCCGCCCCTGATGGTCGCATCGATGCCTTGTGCGGCCTTCTTTATTTGCCCGCCGCCGAACGGCAGCAGCGTATATGTTGCCGGCTTTGCAAGCTCTTTCCCTATTGTGCTCCATCTTTTTTTACTGTCCCAATCCTCATTTGTCGCAGCCCTGAGAAGGTTTCCCGCGTCGGGCAATGCGCTGCTTATCGGTATGCGGCCGCCGCCGAGTATGCCGCCTATGAACGGAAGCTGCTCCGCCGTGTCCTCGAGAGTGCCCGTTATGACGTCATATGCGCTCTCGCCGTTTGCTATATCCTGTGCCGTGTCAACCAGTATTCCGATCGGGTCGAGCGCCGGCCTTCGCCCGATGAAGTATTCATATGCTTCATCGTAAAGATACGCGCCGAGGAAGAATTTCAGGAGGGCGAGCGCCAAGGCATTCACGCCCTTATCCTTGGTCTCACGGGGAATATCCTTGAACAGATAGCTCAGCTGATTGTTGACCTCAAGCTGGAACTGAGTAAACAGCTTGGTAACGGGGTTTGCCTGGTTGAACAGCGTCGGGGTGCTTCCCTTGCTCCTGTCGGCCATGACGTTTGCCGCGAAGGTGTCCGCATCCTCCATGGCCGCAGCCTCGCTCATTCCCTGCCGGATGTTCTGGTTATACCGTGCGCGTACCAGCGTGCCGGCCGTGAAGTTGTCTATCCACGACATGGGCGACGATAGCTTTGTCGAGGCTTTCTGCGCCCATGTCTGAACAAGCGGGTCGCTCCCTATTCTGTTTGTGAGAAAGGCCGAGGCCTCGACCATGCCGTCGCTCTCCTTCATGGCCGCTAATGTCTGCTGCATGCCCGTGAGAATATCCTTCGTGCCCAGAAGCGCATAGCCCTGAGTGATCGGGATGAAGTTTGTCAGCCATGAGCCCACATTGATTGCGACCATGTTTGCGGCGACTCTCGACTCGACCGCCTTGACGACGTTGTACATATCGCGCCCCAACGCCTGCTCAAGGTTTCGGTCTGCCATACTCTTTTTGCCCGCAAGGATGTTCGTGTATTCGTCGAGGTTGACTACCCAGTTTGACAGCTCGTATTTGCCGTTCGCGTTCAAGTCGTCTATGATGGCGGTTTTCTCCGCCTCGGTCTTGCCGGTATCGGCTCTCACAGCGTCTATCTGCTTTCTCAAGCCCTCCGGGCCTGTGCGATATCTCGCCTGCGACGCAAGCGCGCGAAGTCTTTGTATGTTCTCGGTCTGATATATGACATTTGCAACGCCCTCTATGTATCGGTCAAAGCCCTCCACGGCGTCGTATGTTGTCTCGAAGCCCGTTCTTTCTAAGGCATTTCCGAACCACTGTATGCCCGGCCTGAACATATGCGTCATGCCGTTTATGGTCGTCGGCAGCTCCGTGACGTCGGTCTTTATGCCCAGAGCCCGGCCGAACAGACCGATGATGTTGTCCGCGCTGTCCTTTTTGAAATGAGGGAAATAGCCCCTGCGGTAGTTTACGGGCTCATATCCGTTTTCTATTCGGACGTCGTTCATCATGTTGAGCAGCTCGTCATATATTCCCCTGAACTCCTTTATGGCGTTTTCAATCTTGGCCTTGTCTAAATCGGTATTGTTTTTCCATAGCTCGGCCTCGATGGCCCTCCATTCCGCCTCGGTCTTTCCGTCACGTGTTTTGTTGCGGGACCGGCTCGCCATTTCCGCATTGTCTCTCGCCTCGCCGATGAGCTGCACGGCGTGTGCCTCCGAGACCTTTCCGGCCTTCTTCATCGCCTTGGTTTCCTTGGTGCTGAGCTTGAGCGCCGCCACCCTGCCGCGCATCGTTTTCTTGAACTGCGTGGACTTGGCCTCGGCCTGATGCACCGGCATGAAGTATTTGCGGTTTATTGCTTTCGCGATCTTCTCATCGGGCACTATGTCCAGAACATTGCGCTCCTGTGTCTCTCGCGCATAGAGTATGCCGGACTTCTTATCCTTCCAGTCGTTCGCCGTCTGAAGATACTCGTCGGCCTCGTCGCGCAGCTCCTGCTTTCTCTGCGCGTTCCACTCCCTTATGGTTCGCGCGATCCGCTCATATTCCTCTTGTGCTTCAAAAACCGCGCTTATGCCCTTTACATTGTCCTGTGTGGAGTCGAGGTGCTTAAGCTCGATCTCGCCTCGGAGCAGCCTGCCGACCAGTAGCTTGTCATGGTTGGTAAGCAGGTTTCTCGCGTTTGCTATCTCGTATTTCTTTCGGGCTTCCTTTAAGCCCTTGTACGCATTTTGCACCTCGTCGATGGTGTGCAGCTTATCCGCGGGCGCTTTGCCGTCCTCGACGTATCTCTTCACGGTGCGCAGGGCACTGAGGCTGTCGGTTATGGCCGTCTCAAAGTCCGCTCTCGCCCATTTCTTATATTCCTCCGCATTCCTGCCGAAGTGGTCATCGAGGCTCTTTTCGCTCACGCTTATGCTTTTGCTGACCTCCAGCATTCTTTGTATCTGATCGGCCGGGTGCGTGATATCCGGCGGGAACAGCTCAGGAGCCATGCCCTGAAGCTCCTGATATGCTGTGTCAACGGGAAGGCCGCCCTTGTTGACTATCCTGAGCGAGCCGAAGGCGCTGTTTTTAAATTGGTTCCAGTCCGTGATATCCGCCTTGTCCGTTTCGGACAGGGTGACAGACTGCGTCTTGAGATAGTCCTTTATATCCTTGTAGGTGTTGTAGAACTCATCGTCTATGTGCCTGCCGTTTTCCCATGCCGTCTCAAAAAGCTCGTTCTTTGTCTCCTCGCTCACCATGCCGGTCTTGAGATACTCCTCGCTTATCTCCTGTGCTATCTCATTGAGGTATTCCTTCTGCGCGAATTTCGGAACATTGAGCTTGTCCGAAAGATCTTTCACGAGAGCACCCTCCGCTCTCTTAAGATATGTCTCGGCCTTTTTGGGTATGGTGTCTCTTACTCTCGGCTCCTTGGGTTCTTCTTCGTTTGCGGTCTCCTCTTCGACCGAATACCTCCTGCCGTCCATCCTGAGCGCCTCCTGCGCGGCGTCGCTCCAGCGGCCGTCAATGTCGAACTCCTCCCAGTTGCGGCGGAGATATTCGTCCACGCTCACGCCCTCGGAGTGCGCGCGGTCGTATATCTCTCTCGCCTCGTCGGAATAGCTTTGGTTTTTTGGCGGCTGCCGGTAAGCGTTTCGGGAGGGTGCGCTTCTCCGCGTCCCGTCTATTCTGTCCATGTGGCGGAAGAACTCGTCCTTGCCGATCTCTCCCGAGGCATAGCGCCGAGCCTGGGCTAATATCTCTTTCTTCTGATCCGGCGTCCGCTCGCTCACGGAAAATTGCTTGTTGACAGACTGTGTGTTCGTGGGTATACTGTTCTCAGATACAGCGTCTGCTGTCTCGGCAAGAGAGCGCGTTTGCGCCACTCCCTGAGACCTTTCGGGCGTTGTGTCTATTTTTTCGTCCGAAAATTTAAATACGCTTCCATCAGGCATCACTATTCTATGCGCGTTATAGTTGTCGTTATTTCTATTAACTAAAACGGCCATATTGCCGCGTACACCATTCATGACCACGGGGCCAGCAAACGTGATAGTGCTTTTGCTCCGTCCTTTGTGGTTTTCGTGAGCCCCGATTTCACGGCCATATTTAAGAACTTCCGGGACAAGGGCTATTCCAGCTCTTTCTTCGGGAGTTTTTGCGTACCTCAGTCCTTTGCTTATATCTTTTCTGCTTACGCGAATATCACCGAAATTATCTCTGTGAACAGTGTAGGCTATGCTTGCATACATTTCTTCGACCCACTTGAAAGCATCAGCGGCTCTATCTAACGTTTTAGGCACTGTTTTTTCGGCTACGGGAGACATTTTGTTGAGCTCATCTTTGCTATGCGCGATTTGCTCTTTTATGCTCGCGGTTTCGGGATCGTATTCTTCGGCGCTGTACCAGCGTCCCGAAGCTTCATCCTCCGCAAATACGGTATTCTCGTCTCCGAGATTGGGGGATTTGTTCTTCCGCTCTTCGGGTGTCAGTGTGCGGCGGCTCGCTGCGTCTCTCGCCTCGATCTCGCCCGCCGTGCTGTAGTAAAGCTCACTCGGTACACTGTTGCCCGGACGGTTCATCTGCGTGTAGTAGTTGTCCAGCAGGTCGTAGTATTCGTTGATCTTCCCGTCAAGTCCCCGCCGCTCTGCTTCCTCCCACAGCCGGTCATATTCCGTGAGGTCGTCGTCCAGTTCTCCGGCTTGTTCTATTTTGTCCTTCAGCGCCAGCGCTTCCTCGTTCGCCTTGTCCAGCTGGAATTGAATCAGTTTTTCCCTTGCATCTTGGAATCCCTTGCTTTGAATCTTGTCCCCGCTGGTCAGCTTTTCTTCCCAGTATTCCCGGTTGCTCCCTCGCGTGAAGCCCTCCGCGTTCTGTATGGCGTGCTGAATCTCGTGCACCAGCGTGCTCTCCGGCGCGTTGCGCAGCTCATTGCTTAGGGTGATAAGGTTTTGAGACGGGCTGTAGCTGCCCATGGTGTTCTTCGGCATGTCAGCAAACTCCACCTTCGTCCGCCGCAGCTGCGGATACGCCCGGAATAATGCCTCATGGTCGAGAATGTCCTCCAGCGTTGCGTTGCCTCTGTCTACGCGCTCGCTCAGGCGGCCATACTCCCGCCCCCACGTTTCATCCATCTGCCGCAGTCGGGTCTCTTCCTCCGCTGTCACCTCGCCGGTCATCCACTTGCGCATCAGCTTCTGATACTCCGCATAGTCAGGATGGTCCCTGCTGAAGACAGCGTCGCCGCCGCGATGGTAGGTCATCTCGCTATCGTCGATCTCAAACCGCCACTTGCCGTCCATGCCCTTGAACCAGCCGGTAGCCTTGCGGATGCTCTTCATGTCAGCTCCGAGAGTCTCCATCTCCTGCGCGTTTTTCAGGTGCTCAAGATTTGCCGTGCTCGCCTTTTGCCCTGCAAAGCTGTACTGCCTCTCCGTTCCGCCGTTATAGTATTCGTCGAACAGGTCGCTGAACTCATCCTCGCTGATCTCGCCTCTTGCAAGCTGATCCCTCAGAGACTCAAGATATTCATCCGGCGTCATTTCGCTTGCGTTGTTTTTAGGCTGAGTTTCCTGTGCAGTTTCCTGAGTAGTCTGTTGTGCGGGAGCTTCCTGCGTCGCGGCAGCCTGAGTGGCCTCTTGTGCCGCCGGAGCAGCTTCCCGCGCGGTCTGCGTGGGCGCTTCCGCCTTGAAGGTAACATTGACAGGGCGGTTTTCCGTCTCCCTGAGCGCCGTCTGATAGTAGCCTCTCGCCTTAGTAAGGAATGCCCTTTCCTGAGCCTTTCTGTCCCCTATCTTGGCGAGCAGGTCGTTGATAAACTGCAATATCCTCTGGCCGAGGCTCGGGCTCTGTGTGACGACCGCCTTTATGCTCGCCTCGTCCGTCAGAAGATTTTTCTCGACAAACTCCGCAACGATCTCCGCATCTATCTCCTCCTCGCTTCCGAGCGTGTGGCCGCGCTTTTCATAAAGCGCGGCCTTTTCCTGTCTCATTTTCGCAAGGTCGCCGCCCTGCTTCTGTATCTGACTGAAGATAACGCTCTTTAAGTCGGTATATGCTCCCGCATCCTCGATGCTGTGGGTCAGCTCATGCCCCACGACCTGCGCCAAGGGGTTCTTGCTGTTTCGGTTAATGTAGAGCTCACCCGTTGCCCTGTCGTAATATCCGTTTTCGCTCGGATCGGCGTCATAGAGCCTTATCTCTCTGCCGGTTATTTTAGAGAGCCTTTCGGCACTTTCTATCGTTTTGTCCCTGAGCAGCTCGTCGCCCCTGGGCAGCGTGATCCCGTCCGGCTGAAGCTCCTGTGTGAATGTCCTTTCAAGCGCCCTTGCCTTCACGCCGGCCAAGGCCACCTCATTTATGACCTCCCCTATGTTGGGTATCTTCTGAAGCCTCTCCCTCTCGCTTTGACTTATCCTCTGCCCGTTGGCCGCTCTCGCTATTATGTCCGCGGTGTTATCGTCAATGAGGATGTTTGCATCCGCAAGGGCTTTTTTTGCAAACGGCGCGTCCATGAGCCTTGCGAGGTTCTCGGTCTCCGCGTCGCTCAGGTTCCTGTGAAAATGCTTCCCGCTCTTTTCTACTATGGGCTTGTACGTCTCTGCGGCCTTTTGCGCTCTTGACCCCGGCTCGGCCTCAAGCCCCATGTTGACAAGCTCCCTCTGATACTTTTCATATCCTCGCTGCTGCGCGTTCTCGGCCTTGAACTGGCCGTTGACCACGTTGGTTCCCGCTCCGAACAAGCCCAGTGTGCCGCCTATGAGGAAGTCTGCAAGCATCTGCTGCGTGTCCATGTCCTTCCCTATATCCGACCAGTCGCCCTTGCCGTCGTCAAGCTTCAGTATGCGGTCGGCCACGGGGTTTAAAATGTCCGATAGGACCTCCTCCGCGCCCTCCTCCGCAGCGCCCGTTATCAGCTTGAGGGTTGTTCTGCCCGCGTTTGTTTTCGCAAGGTTGTTTACAATGCCGTTTATGAGCTTCTCGTTCTTTATGAGCCCCGATCCGTATGCCGCCTTGGAGCCGAGGCCGAAAAGCTTCTCAGTGAGAACTTCTATAGCCGCGCTCTTGAGTCCGGTGTTGAGCTGCGTGTCGATATCCCTTCCGTCTTGCCTTGCCTCCTGTGCGGCACTGCCGGCCGCTCTCATGCCCATTGCCGCAAGGCCGGCTCCGGGGAGAGCTGCGTTTAATGCAATGTCTCCTGCAAACTGTGCGCCCGCTATGCCGAGATCCACCGCAAACTGTCCGAAGCCTCCGAGCCCCTCCTTGGCCTCCTTCTGCTGCTGCTCCGAGCGTTTTTTCATCTCGTCCGCTTTCTTGAAATACTCGTCGCCCACGCCCCTGACCTTCTCATAGCGCGCCTCAAAATCCTTGTCGGCGTCCTCGCTTATTTTCTTAAGGCCGCCGGGGCGGGAATAAATATCCTCGCCCTGTATCATAGCGTCATATCCGGCCTTGAGCCTTTTACTGTCGGCCTCATCTCTGGCACGCTGTCTTGCGTCCTTTTCCTTGAGCGTTCCGTGCAGGTTCTCCAAAGCGGCCGCCGTGCTGTATATGGCGGCGTTCATCGTTTTGTCAAAGCGCGTAGAGTTGCTTGCTCCGTAGTCTCCCGCTCCGAGAGCCGCTATTTCTCCGTCTCTGTGCTGCACCTTCGGCGGCTTTGTTATCTTCTTTCCCTTTACCGGCTTGTTTGCCTCCTGCCCCGTCCTCCCGTCGCCGTATACCTTGGCGTATACAAAGGCCGGATTGTTGGCGGGAATGCCTTTGGAGCTTTCCTGATACCTTTTCGCCGCGCTGCCGTCTTTAATTGCTTTTTGATACTTTTCGCGCCAATCCGAAGCCATTATTAATCCTCCTCGTCAACGAATTCAATACCAACGTATGCTCCCAGCTGTTGTGCCTGTTTCTTCGAGATTTTGCCCTCCGCTATATAGTCCGCAAGGCGGTTTCTTGCCCACTGTATTCCATTCGCCTGTTTTCCGTAATAAAGAGTGTCTCTCATGCCATTGTAAGTAGCATTGTCTGCTCCTGTGTCTTCGGTTTCTGCATCTGAGTCGGCGGTGTATTCGCCTTCGTCTCCCGCGCCCGGCGAATAGTATTTTCCGGGCGAGTAGCCGGTCGAGGCCGGCGCCTCCACGGCGCTTGTGTCAATGCCCAAAGCCTTCAGGCCGGAATAGTCGCCGTATGAGGCGGCTATCTTCGCAAGCTGCAATCTTCTCTCGAAGTCCGTGGGATTGTTGCTCGAATTTATGCCCAGCGCCTCAAGTAAGCTGTAGTCGCCCAGCTCCGCCGCAGCGAGAGCCTTGTTGAGAGCCTCGCTTCGCTTTGAGGTCTGATTGTTTATCTCGTCAAGAAGCTTGCCGTAGTTAAACTTCCTGTCGTTGTTGTACTGGTTGAGCTTATCGAGATATTTGCTGTATTCAGTCTGCTCAAGCCCCATCGCCGTCTGGAGGTTCTGAATGATGCGGTCGTAGTCGTCCTGATACTCGCCGTAGGCGAAATTCTTGTCTATGTTGTACTGATTAAGCTCGTTTACGTACTTCTCATAATCGGCCTGCTCCGCCGCCGAGAGGGCGCTGAGGTCTGCAAGCTTCATGCTGTGCTCGTTCATGTATTTATTCAGAGCCAGCTGATAAAGCTCCGGTATCTTGTCCGTCATTCTGCTTGCGTAGTAGTCTCCGGCCTGTGTAGCCGCTCCGACGGCATAGCTCGACGGTATTCCTCCCGTTGCCGCGGCCGCCGCTCCCAAGGCGTCCTGCGTGGCTCTCTGTCCCTCGCGGGCGTACTCCTTTCTGTACTGGCTGTAAAGCGGATCGGTCTGCGGGTCATATCTGAAATCTCCCCGGTTTACGACCTGGTCGAGCACGCTCTGCATCTTATCATCATGCCTGCTGCTGTATTCCGGCCTTGCGGTGTCGTAGCTGAAGCTGCCGTAATTGAGCTGCTTGTCCAGGAGACCGTCTATCCTGTCCTTGTAGGCGTTATCATATGTCGGCGCCTCCGGGCTCTCAAAATCCTTCGGAGCAAGCGGATCAAGATAGAACTGGCCGCCGCTCGCGCCTCCCGTGTATCCGCCGTAGCCCGAGCGTATTCCCTCCGCTCCGAGGTTGGCCAGAGCCTTTGCCTCGGGCGTGGAGGCCTTGTGATAGTCCTGCTTGTATTTGAGGATGCTCATTCCGGCGTCGGGGTTATCGAGCGCAAGCTTTAAGTCCGCGTCGGAGAATTCCTTGTTGAGGCCGCTGTCTGTCAGCGCCCTCTGAAAATCATCGTATGTGTATTTTGAAGCCATATTTTCTCCTTGTTTAATTCGGTGATCCCGTGTAGACCTCTCTGACCAGCGAATACAGTCTGCATTCGCCCTGTCCGCTCATGCGTATGCGGAAATGGTCGCATCTTCTCGGGATTATGGGCAGGTAATAGCTGCGCTTTTTCTCGGCATTAAGCTCCTTCACTGTTTGCCATATCCCGTCGCTGTCAAACTGCATCTCTATTTTAAGGCTCGCCCCCTCGTCCAGCTCGAGCCTTATAAGCAGCTTGCTGACTGTTTTCTTCTCCGGCGTTTCCGAGGATGAGCTTGAATATGACGTGTACTCGTAAAAATCGGCCCATTCCGCCATCCATTGAACGCTCGCCTCGCGCACCGACGCGGCCGGAACGCTTCTCGCGTTGCCGCTTATCTGAATTCTGCCGCTGCTGTCAAGAAAATATAATTCCTCGTTCCAGCCCCAGCCTATGACCTCGGTGTCGTCCTCCCTGTGCCACAGCTTGACCCTCGTGTCGTAAACGAACAGCTCGTACCCGCTCTTCCCCTGCATCGAGACATAATACTTTGTCCCGTCCGAGCCGGCCACCGCGTTTTTAAAGCGCTGCATTCCGAACGGCACCGCTATGCTCTGCGGTATGCCGCCGCTCCATGCAGCGATACCCGCTCTCGAAAGATAGAACATCACCTCTCCGGCTATGGCAAGGCTCCTGTCCGAGCCCTTTTCTACGCCTAACGAGGCCGAGCCCATCACCTGAAAGTTTGACGGCTTGTCTCCATACACCTTATACACGTGCTCCTCCTTGAAAAAGCACGGATATCCGAGATATGAGGCGCAGGCCGTGAAGTCGCCCGTTGAGCCGACGTTGACCGTGAAGCTGTCCGTTGAAACTCCGTCGTATACGTTCCAGTTGAAAATGTCTCCTAACTTCGAAGCGTATATCGTGTCGTTCTTGCAGCCCCAAAGCCTGTTTTCGTTCTCGCATATGAAGTCCAGGTCGGGCACGCTTCTTGTTATCTGTATCGTTTCGCTGTCTCCGCCGTCACTTATGACGAATGTGTTTTCATAGAAACGAAGATAGTCTCCGTCGATCTCTCGTATGATTGCCGTTTTATTGTTCTCCGTGTGCTTTGTGCAGCCGGATATGGTAACGCCGTCGCCCTCCCTGAAGACAGAACCCCAGTCCGCGTCCTTGGCGTATATGGTGTTTGCCGCCGCGCTCTCGCCGACGTATGTTCCGTCCTGAAGCTTTGCCGGACCGCTCCTGCTTGCCTCCATGCTGCCGAATTCGCCCGTCAGACGGTTATAGTATTTCTTGTCCGGCAGTATGATGATGTATGCCCCCAGGCTCGCAAAGGTCTTTTTCGTGTCCGTTACGCTGCCCTTTAAAGCGCCGTCTGCGTAAAAGCCCGCTCCGTCGGCCCAGAAGAGCCCGTCGTGCGCCAGAAAGCCGTTGGGCTTTTGCAGTGTGGTGTACACCCAGCGTCTTTCCCTCGGACTTAATAATGGGTAGTAATCGCTCGTGAGGTTTTTCATGTCCCACAGCTCGCCGTCGTCCGCCGCAGCCGTGTGATTGTATCCGCCGAACTTGACCTGCTTTCTGCCCGTTATCCTGTCGGCGTTGACCATTTGCGGAAGTCCTGCCATCATTCCTCCCCGAAGCGTATAAACTTCTCCAGTGCCTCAAGCTGTGCCGGACTTATCCTTTCAGGTATGGGTGCATGCAGCGTCTCCGGCTCGTCTGTCTGCGTCATGCACAGCTTTTCTCTTTCCCTTTTGAATTCCTCGGCCGAGGCCGTGTCCTCAAAGGCGAAGCGCTCGTTTTCAAGCCACTGTATTTGTCCGTTCTCGTCCGTCCTTGCATATTTTTTTATGAGCTTCAGCTCCTCATCCCTGAAAAAGTCTATCTGTGTCTGAAGCTCCCTTTTGACCCTCAGCAGCGCATACGCCGTCTGATAGCCCATTTCCTTCTGCTGCATTTGCGTTGCCGCAATGTATGCGCTTATGCATTCGATGAGATACATTTTACCCTCCGATCTCTGTCCCGTTGACCTTTACCGTGCCGGCAAGGTTAATTGTCGCGGCGGTAATTTTAATTATTCCGTCGCTGTCCAGGCTGATGCTTGCCGAGCCGCTCCGCAGATAAACCGCCCAGCTGGCCTCAATGCTCATTCTTGTTTCGCAGCTCAGCTTTAATGCAAACGGATTTTTGGTGTAGATAAATAATCTGCGCTTGGCCTCCAGCTCCGTTCCGGCGCCCTGATCGTCAAGCCGCATTCCGCCGTATATGCTGCCGTAGCTGCCGTAATGAAATTCAAGCTCGCCGCCGACCGTGCCGGTTGAGCCCAGAAGCGTCCTGATCGTGCTGCCGCTTATCGTCGCGCCGCTTATCGTGCCGCCGGTTATGGTGTTGCCGCTTAAGGCTATGGCCGATATCGTGCCCGTGGTGATGTTGCCGCCGTTTATCGTGGTACTCCCCGCCGTGGACAGATCGGAGAATGTCACAATGCCGGTAAACTTTATTGTCTGACTGCTCAAAAGCGTTTCTCCGGCCTTAAGCCTTATGACCGAGCTCGTGTCTCCGTTTGTAACGGCCAGCGTCAGGCTGTTTGCCGTCTGCTGTATAAGGCTTATGTCCGCCTCGGCATCTGATATCCGGGTCGTGAGGCTTCGTGCGGTCTGCTGCAGAACGGAAACGTTGCCCTCCGCGTCCGTTATCCTCGTCGTCAGGCTCTCGGCGGTTTGAAACAGTGTGGAAACGTTGCTCTCTGCGTCCGATATTCTCGTCGTCAGGCTCGTCGCCGTGGCCGTCAGGGTGTTTATGTTTCCCTCCGCGTCCGATATCCTCATTCCCAGCCCCTCTGCGGTCAGGGCGAGGCTTGCAACGTTGCCCTCCACGTCGCTTATCTGCGCGTATACCGGCTCCGTTATTATGTCCGATATCTCCTCAAGCCCCGCCTCGTTGAAATTCTCCTTGTCTAAATTCGAGAGGGAAAATCTCAGGCTCTCGAGCAGCATGTAAAGATAGCTCTGTATTTTGTCGAACTTCTCGTCTGTAGACTGCTGCTTTGTAAGCTGGGGGAAGCTGCTGTCGGCAATTGATAAATTGGTGGGCATGCTCTGCCTCCTTTCGGGCAGCTCTTTGGAGCTGCCCTTTTTTATTTGCCGGTCATTTGCCGGCGTCGTCCGTTGCGTCCTTCATTTTCTTGATGCCCTTGGTAAGCCAGTCGGGCACAGGCGCGCCCAATGCCTGCGCGTTCTCGGCGATCGAGCCTATTTCCGTGAAGATGTACCACATTGTGACTAAGGGCCCGAACAGCGTTTCATAGTCTATCGGCAGCGTTATGCCGAGCCCCTGCATGCCTATCTTCAATGCTAAATCGCACATAAAAGCGGCTACTACTGCGACTATCTCGCCGACCTTGTGCCAGCGTCCCTCGCGGGATCTTGCGCTGTTCCAGTCTCCGGCCTTCTTCGCGGCGCACGAGCCCGTTGTCCAGTCGATGATTATAAGCGCAAGAAACAGCATTACCGCCCAGCCTGCCCAGCCTATCAGGCCGGTTATGATTGCCGCAATTGCAGTCGCGGCGCCCTTGATCTCTGTGATTTTATCCGGTGCGTTCATTTACTTGCCCTCCATCATGCTCTCGAAGTAGCGGCGCATGATCTCCATGACGCGGATCATGTCCTCTGACAGATCGATCTCGCCGTTACCTTTGCCTTTTAGTGCGCCCGCGTCTATGTAGCGCTGCGCCATTTCGCGGTAGCCCTCCGGCACATCCTCTATTGTTTTCCATCTTTCCATTTCTTCATCCTCCGTAAGTCTTTTGTTTACCTCGGCCGCTATCTGCCCGTGTCGCTCATAAAGCCACTGCCCGGGGCAGGCCTTGTTTTCATAGTCGCGGTGAACGGTCATATTGCACCCGTTCTTGTGGTTTACGCGGTCGGCCTTGCTGGTAGACCAGACAAGCTTCTTAATACCGTTGCGCCTGCATATATCCGTCACAAGGTCGAGCAGCGTCTTGTAGGCCGCGTCGTTTACCCTGTACGGATGCCTGTTTTCGCAGGCCACCTCGATAGTCACCGCCCGGCGGTCGTTTTCCCCGTCCGAGGTCGCCCAGCTGCGGTTTCTTTCCTCTACATACATTCCGACTCTGCCGTCGGGGCCTATGCCGTAGTTTGTGCTCGCGGCTTTTGTCTGGAACAGTCTGCCCAGCGTCTCGACCGCCGCCTGCGACGCCGAACAGTGTATCGTGATGGTATCGATATTGCGCCCCTTGCGGCCGCCGCTGTAGGGGCTTATCCGTGTGTAGCTGACAAGCGGTGAATTTGTAAATGCCATCGTCAATCCTCCTCCAATAATCCGCTCAGGGTCTTTTCGTCGTCGTCCGTAATGTTCATAGCTCTACTTCCTCTATCAGTGCGCGGGTTTCGAGTATGTACAGATATTTGCCCATCGTTGCCGCCTGCTCTCGCAGGAGCTCTATAGGGCAGTTTAGGGAAAAATCAAGTTTGCCCGCATCGTACTTTACAAGCATTCTGTGCAGCTTATCGTATTTATCCTTGAGCTCGATATACTCGTTTCTCATGCGCTCTTTATAATCCATTTTTATATCCTCCTTTTTCTGTTTCGGGGTAATGTTCATGTTGCATCCTCCCACGCGCTCGGCAGAGCAGCTGCATCGTGCACGACGTTATCCTGCAAGCACTTGTGTACCTTGCCGGAAGCGTCCTTGTAGCATTCGCCGGTCATGTACATGCCGCTCGTTCCGAGAGGAGCTACCCATGCTTTAGCCTTGGCCGGGTCGGTCGTGTGACACAGCCCCCACAGAGCGCGAAGCGTTGACGGTCGGCCGCTGTAGTTTACTGCGTTGTAGGGCTGGATAAGCTTCCACACCTGACCCTCGTCGGCCACCGGCGTTCCCACAGGACATGCGCTGTAATCCTTCTGCGCGTCGAAATCGGGCACGGCGATTTCTGCGGCGATAATTTCAGTGCCGGTCATGGTGTTCGCCTTTGTCCGCAGGGCTGCGGCATCATCCGCGCCTTTTTCTTTCATTTTTGCGATCGCTTCATCTTTCGTCATATGCTGTTGACTCCTTCCCTGTAGGCGTTATCAAGGTCTGTAGGCGATATGGCGTTTGCTATCTCGGTATCCTTATCCGCTATCACTCGTGCTCCATTGACTTCCTCGATCTTGCACTTCGGCTCAGTGCCGTGCAGGCCGTCGTCGGTAAGCCGGAATACGGTGTCGGCTATCTGCGTTACCGTTTCGCCGGTCTCCGCGTCGGTGTATTCCTTTGCAATTTTCGCGCATATGCCCTCAGCCTCCGCTTCATTGCACAGCACATAGCAGCCGTTTGTGTGCAGCCGGATATACACATAGCTGTCGGAATATCCGGCGATTTCGTTGTTTACTTTTATCGCGTACATTGATTACACCTCCCGAATTAAAAACAGAAAGCAAAGGCGACGCCTCTGGGTTGGGAGCTACTAAGCGCAACGTTCGTATTAACTGAACCTGCTGACGTCACATATAAACGAACAAAAGTAATGCCTCTATCGCTTGAACCCGAACTCAGCCACCAGTCAGCAGCTTGGCCGTTTACCTGCTTAATCTTGCTGTTTCCGGCGGCGTAGTAGGCGTACTGTGTGCCCTCGATGTATTGCGCATACTTTTTAACGCCGAACACCTCGTTTTCCGTAAGTCCGAAAAGCTTCGGGGAAACGCTTTCGTTGTTTATCGTCTTGCTGACAGGCTTTATGGCGCTCTGTATGCTCTGCGGCAGCTTTGTAATGAGGTTGTCCCATGTTGCCTGCCATTCGTATTTTGCGTTAAGGCAGTCGTGCAGCTGGAAGGTCAGCGGCGCTGTTCCGCCTGCGGCGTAGGTGTCATGGCTTTTGCCGATGATATCAATTTGATAGTCTGCGCCGTCTATCGTCATAGTCTTGCTGTCGCCCGCTACCCACGTGTCGGGTACGCTGCCGCTTTGACAGGCAGCGATTATCTGCTCCCACGTGTTGGAGGCGAATGTGGGGTTGAGAAAATTCGCCGTTACCGCGCAGGTCTTGCCATTAGGCGCGGTGTGGTTCGTGCCCTCCGCTACGCTCACGGTTATTGTCGCGCTGCCGCTTGCCTTGCCCGTCACCGTCACCGTGCTGCCGCTCACGCTTGCCGTTGCTATGCCCGGGGCGCTGCTCACGGCGCTTATCACACCGTCGCCCGTTCTCGTAACGGTGATGCTTGCGCTCGTTGTGCTGCTGTCCAGCGTCAGTGTCGTCGGGCTTATCGATAAACTGCCCGCCGCCTTCCCGATACTCCAGCTCACGCTCTTCGCCGTCGTCGTGCCGTCCGCCCAGCGGTAATTTGCCTTCGGCGTAAATGTTGCCGTGTAGCTTCCGGCGTTCGTGCCGGAGGTCGTGCCGCCGATTGTCAGCTGTGTCGCGCTGTAGCTGCTCCATGTGGGGGACTGGCTGCTCCCGTTATACGTCAGTGCTCCGCTCTGACTCGGAACGGCCGAAATGGTCTTTTTATTGATTGTAACGGCGGTTGTGCTTGTTTTGGTAACTCCGTGCTCGGTGTAACTGATCGTGACGCTTTGGCTCCCCACGCTTGTGAACGTTGTCGGGCTTATGCTGTAATTGCTTACAGCCGCCGAAGATCCGTCGCTGTATGTCGCTGTGACGACCATTCCGGCGCTCTGGAAGCTGTCGCCGTATTCATACACCGTTTTCGCCGGCGGCGTTGTTACCGCTATGGACACAAGCCTTACGCCTCCGCCGCCTCCGACCATGTTGAACACTAAGCTCATGCCGTTGCCTCCGTTCTCAGAATGTTGACCGTAAGATTTTTCGTCGGCGTAACGTCGCAGTGAAAGCTCATCCTGCCCGCCGTTGTCACATTGTCGGCGTAGATCATCGCCTCGGCATAGTCCTTGAAGCTGTCCCCTGCCGGGCACACCGTATAGGCATAGCCGCTTGCAATGAACTTGCTGTTGCTGACTGCCTGTGTGCCTGCGCTCCACCCTGCCGCCGTCAGCGTCACAGTAAAGGAGTCCGCCTTTCCGCTCTTGCCGTTCCACGCCGTCCTCTCCGCGGCGGTAATGTGCTTGACGGTGTTTTCCGCGTGGGTATTCAGATTGTCCTGTACGGTCTCTGCCGCGCCCTGCGCGTCCGCTCCGACCATTGCGGCGGTGTAGTCGCCTATCTGAGGCGTAACAGCGCCTGCTCTGCCGTTGAAGCTTGAAACACCGCCGCCGGCCGCGTTTTGCGCCTGCTCTGCCCAGTACCTGGCGTTGTTCGTGTCCTCTCCGGTGCGCGTCCCCGTGCCGCCGACTGCCCAGCTCTCGGACAGCTTACTGCTTGCCTGTGCACTCTGTGCGCTCGCTCCGGCGCTCTGTGCGCTCCCTGCTGCCGCGCTCTTGGCGCTCTCTGCGTCTGTCTTGGCGCTCTGTGCGGAAGTATTCGCGGCCGCGGCATCTGCTTTCGCGGTCTGCGCCGAGGTGTTTGCAGTCTCGGCCTTGCTCTGCGCCGCCTGCGCCGCTGCTTTTGCCGACTCTGCGGCGGTTTTTGCCGACTGCGCGGAAGCATTCGCACTCTCGGCGCTTGCTCCGGCCGTGACCGCCGCCGCTTTCGCGCTCTCTGCGTCTGCCTTTGCGTTCTGTGCCGCCTGAGCCGCGGCTTGCGCCGCCGACGCTTTTTCCGTGGCCGTCTGAGCGCTCTGTGCACTCGAGGCTTTGCTGTCCTGCGCATCTGCTGCCGACTCTGCCGCGAGCGCTGCATCATTGCTCGCACCTTGCGCCGCGGCGCTTGCCGAGGATGCCGAGCCGGACGCGCTCTGTGCGCTTGTGCCTGCGCTCTGCGCGGCGCTTTCCGCCGCCGTCTGTGCGCTCTCGGCTTTTTCCCTTGCGCTCTGCGCAGCCGATAGCGTCTGGCTTACTATCTCGCCCCTGAGCGCCTCCGTGTCCATCAGGCTGTCCCACTGCTCGGCGCTTTTGTATTTCCATTGAAGCTCGTCGGCCGTTCCGTCGTACCGGAGCATTACCTCCTCGCCGTAAAGGGATTCGAGCCACTCGCCCTCCGTGCCCTCATAGCCGTGCTTGACAGCTAAGCCGTATGCGCTTATGTAGTAGCCCCGCCAGCCGTCCTCGCCATCGTTTTCTCCGTGCGTGTCCGCTGGGTGGTACCACAGCGCGAACCAGCGCATGTATTCTCCGAAGAACGCGTTGAACATCTGCATGGTGTTCTGATACTTGTTGTACTCCCCGTTGGCAAAGTCGATCATCGCCGTGAGGTACGCCCAGTAGATCTTCACGTGCGGATGCTTGACCAGCAGCTCCTTGTTCTTGTCGGTATCGTAGCTGTAGCTTATGAGCTCCGTGTCGGCCAGAAGCAGCACCTCGGTCTGCACCAGCCCCTCGCACTCGTTCACCCACTGTGTTTTTGCTTCATTCGAAAAGGCATTCGGCTTTATTTCATCAACGTATTCAATTACGCTTTTAAGTGTCGCCATTGCTTTCTCCTTAGTAAAAAGCCGGGCCGCGGCCTGTGCCGCCGCCCGGTGATGTTATTTGCCGCTCGCAAGCTGCTTTACTAACTTGTTCAGATCGGCCTTGAGCTCGTTTGCCAGTGTGACAACGGCGTCAAACTCTGCCTTCGTCGGAGCTGTCCCGGCCGCGGCGGCAGCATCTGCCGAGGTGATCTTGAAGTCAGCCTCTTTAATGCCGGAGTTTTTCAGAACGCCCGTTACCTCAAGGTTTGTAAATCTCGTGAAGTCCATGCCAAGCCTCCTCAGCTGATGAGAGTAGTGCCGCCCGTTATGCCGCCGATAGCAAAGCCGCGCCAGTCGTTGAAGCCGGCGATAAAGCGTGCGTAGCCCTTCCAGTTGTTCGCGTCGTTGCCTGCAATCTCGCTTCTCACCTCGAGCTTCACGCGGTCGAGCCACACGGCCGAGCCGTATTCCTTGTTGTAGTTCTTGTCGTAAACGATAAACGGCTTGGTGCCGGCAGTTACGAACTGGTTGAGATACGGCCATACGCACACGTCCCAGCGGCCGAAGTTGTAGTTGAAGCCGTTGTTTGCCGTCGCGGGATCCTTGTCCGCGCCTATCGCCTCAAACACGGCCATCTTGGTCTCGTAGTCATTGGGGATGAGAATGCCGGTCGGCGCAACGTCGAGCACCTCGCCGTTATCGCCCTTGAAGTTCTGCATCTCGGTCTCCATTGCGGCGAGCGCCTTGTTCGAGAATGCATCGGCGAAGCAGTTTGACTGCTTTGCCTTGCCGAGCTTTGACGGGTGGTCTGTCGCAAACAGGCTCTTGCCGTCAGCACCCGCGGTCGAGAAGGTCTTGCCGCGGAAGCTGACCGTCGCCGCCCTCTGGATAGCGCCGCCGAAGAGCGCCGCGCCGAACATCTCTCTCGTGCGGTAGTAGCCGGTTATGAAGTTTGCAGGCTGCTTCTTGAGCTCCATGAGCTTCGCGTCGTCCACCATCTCGCGGGAAATAGCGAAGCTGTCCTTCCATGTCATGTGCTCGAGGAACTTTGCGTAGCCCTCCTGCATCTCGTCCGTGGGATAGTTGCCGTTCTCGCCGACGGGCTGGAAGCCGTTCATAGCCGTGAGGGTGGTCAGCTTCTCGCCCCAGTGGCTCGAGCTGTCCATGTTGAAAAGCTCGGGCAGCAGGCTCTGCTGCTCGAATGCCTCGCCCCTCTTTTCCAGGAACATCTTGATCGGCTCCTGGCTTTTTCCGAATATGCTGTCCTGAAGGCCGCTGCCTTCGGTAAAAATAATGCCCATTGCTTATATCCTTTTCCTTTCTCAGAATCTCACAAGGCACATGTCGCCTGCGGCCATGCCCTCCATGTAGACGATCTCGGCAACGCCGTTTGTTTTTGTCGCCGTGACCGTAAGGCCGTCGGTGTTGATAGTTACCTTGTCGCCCAGCTTGAGCGCCGTGGCGGTGGCGGAGAATGCCGTCTCGAACATCATGTCCTTGTTCACGCGGATAACGGGGATGATATCTCCGGCCGCGCATGCGCTGTCCTTTTCGCACATGCTTATGTATGTCGGCGCGGTCGTGCCGCTCGCGGTGGTAAGGTTGCCGCCGGACTGGATAAGCGCCATGCCTATCTTGGGTGTAATGGCCGCCGCCGGCAGATACTCAATGCCCGGCACTCGGTTATCATCCGTCATGTGGATTTTAAATGCCATTGTTTTTTTGGCTCCTTTCAGCTTTTGTGATTTTTGTTGTAGTGCGCCTGTATCTCGGCGTCTGTAGCGTCGGGGTTGAAGGCACGGTACATTTCCTTGACGTCGTTAGGCACGCTTATCGCGCCCGCTCCGCGCTCCTTCGTTCTCCCCATATGCTGCTTGCTCTGTGTGCTGTTGTATGCCGCCTGCTTGGCTGCCGCTGCATTCTTCTGAACCAGCTTGTCGAAGTTTGCGAGCTTGTAAGCGTCGAGCAGAGAGTTTCCCTTCTGCACAAGCTCGTAAAACTGCGGGTAGTTCTCCATCCCGGCAAGGTCGTTGAGCTCTCGGATATCGGGGTCGAGCTTGCCAATCTCCTGAAGCTGCTCGTCGATTTTGGCCTTGGCCTGAGCCTCGTCGGCTCTGCGCATGGCGCTCTCGGCCTTTTCCCTCGCCTCTCGCGCCTGCCTTACCTCCGGCAGGTCGTTTACCAGGGCGGTGTATTCCTCCTCGCTCAGACCCGCCTGCTCCATCAGCTGGCTCTTTCGGGCGTCCCCTGCCTGCTGCATGTATGCGTCAAACTCGGCCTTCGAGCTTATGGGCTTGCCGGTGAAGGGGTTTTTAAGCCCGCTGCTTTTAAAGGCCTCATCTATCGTGCGTTGGGCCTCCTCCTGTGCCTTGCGTATGGCGGCATCGCGCTCGGCCTCCGCCTTGCGTCTCGCGGCGGCGTAGGCCGCGTTCTGCTCGGGGGTCTGCTTTGCGCTCTCCTCATCTCCTGCGTCAGGCTCGGCGACCTCCTGCTCTTCTGCGCCTTGCGCCTGTTCCTCCGTGGCTTCTTCAGGCTCGGCGACCTCCTGAGCTTCTCCGCCTTCCACTCCGAACACTGCGCCGTAGTCGATATCATCCATGTGTTTTTGCTCCTTTCGGATTTTTACGCTTTTCCTGCGAATTTGAAAGTACTGCGGCTTACTTGTTGCCGCTTCTGAGATCCTTGCCGGTCTTCACAGTGCTCTTGCCCTTCTTGTTTTCCTGCGTGAAGGGAGCTCTGACGACCTGCGAGCCGGTGTTCTTGATGCTTCCGGCATATCCGCATTTCTTGTCTGCCATAGTGTGTCCTCCTTTCCTCGTGTTTTTATTCCCATACCGGGGCAATAAGCATAAGGGGAGCATCCGAACTCCGCCTCTGCCATGTTTTTTTGCCCTTTCTCTGCGTTATCGTCCTTGAAATACGTGAGTATTCCCGCGTCCTCTGCCTTGATTAAGGGCAAAAACTCAATGGCGGAGGTCTGCGATTTTTAAGTGAGAGCTGTGCGTTGCAGGCAAGGCTTTGCGATTGAGGAAGGCTGACGCCTTGTGATTGAGCAAAACGAAGCCTGCGGCGCTCAGATCCGCTTAAAAACGGGTTCGGATGCTCCCCTTATGCTTAACTCTGAATGTCCGCTCCGGGAAGCGGCGAGGCCGCCTGTGGCGGTGCTTGCGCAGCTGTTGCCGCGGCCTGCTGCATCGCGGCCGCTTGTGCCTGCTGCATTGCCGCCTGCTCCTGCTGGCGGCGCAGCTGCTCCTCAAGATAGGCCTTGGTCTCTCCCGCTCCGGGATAGTGTAAAAGCTCCATCTTCGACCAGAACAGGATCAGCGTCTGTATGCTGCTCGGGTCTCCGAAGGCGCCCGTGGAGAGGTTCATTCTCGTCTCCTGCCACATGGCCTCCCTGTTTGATGCCAGCGGCGCCGAGGTGTCGCAGGAGAAAAGGAATTGATCGTTCCAGCACCATTGCCCCGCCGCGTCCTTCTCCAAAAAGTCGTATCTGTTGAAGCTCTTGTACTGCGCGTTGCCGTATATGTCGTTTGATATCACCGGCCTCGGCTCATCCGCGTACGCAAGCTTGAACTTGAACATCGTCTCAAACAGCGCGGCGTATGCCGCGTTTTTCATGACCCTCTTGCTCTCAAGTCTGCCGGCGGACTGCGCCGCGGCAAACTCCTTTGCCTTGCCCGAGGTGGCCGTGTGATCCGCCCTCCCCTGGAAGCTGTCCGTTATGCCGATGACCTGCCGCGCCTCCTCGTACACCTGCGCAAGATACGCCATGTCCCGCTCGGTGTTGCCCTGAAGATCGTATACTCCTATCATGGCCTTCGCCGCGGGCGAGCCGGGGCGTATGACCTTCATGTCGTCGGCATCTACCTTGATGCTCGCCTCGTCCGGGAGCGTGATATAGCTGCCCGATTTTAAAAGCTTGTCGATTATCTTGGCCTCGATGCGGTTTGTGGTGTTCTGCTGGTCTGCGATCTTGTCAATGTCGCTGTCGCCCAGGAAGCGGCCGTATATGCTAACGTTCTTCTGCAATATGATCGGGAACACATCCGGCTTGTAAAACGGGATCTTCTCGGGCTCTTCGATGATCTCGACGATGGGCAGCCCCATTTCGTCGAGCTGCTCGCTTACCTCTTCGCGCTGTAGCATCCCGCCCACGGTGCTACCGTCGCTGCGCATTATCGGCTCGGGCAGCTCCTCAAAGCCCTCCTCGCTTGCCTCCCAGCTCGTGCCGCCGCAGTAAGGGCAGGCTTTTCTGCTGCCTCTCATCGGTAAGGGCTCGTCCGGGATCTCGTCAAGCTCGCTCAATGCAGGCTCCACCGCTCCGCACTGTGTGCATCGTCTCAGCCGCCGCGCCTGGTAGTCCTCCAGATCCTCAAGCTGCGTATCGCATACCCATGAGTAAAGCCCTATGCCGCCCTTGCCGTTGCGGTAGTAGGCCATATACTGCGTTACCATGTCGTCAGCCGGGGTCTCGTTTTGCCCCTTGACGTCCGGCTCCTGCTCTCCCTCCTCGCTCACGTCGACTCCGTAGCGCTGCTTTATGTATTCCTTCGTCTGCGGGATCTTCAGGATGATGTAATCCATGTCCTCAACGCCGGTATAAACTCCGTCCTGGGGGATTATCTGCTTCGGGTGCAGCGTCGAAACCGCAAGCTCGCCTATCGTGTAGTGCGTCCTGTCGGTGTTGTCCCACTCGACCAGAAAGGCCGCGCCGCCCTGTATGGGTACGGTGCGCTCCATAACATCGTTTAATTGCTCAAACGGCATCCTGTCGAGCTCGTTTCTCAGCATATCCTCAATAAGCTTTGCCTTGTCCTCGTCCCGCTCGCGCCGGGCCGTGACCTTCGGCTGGGGTATGCTGCTGTCCGTCTGAGCCTCGATGAGCTCCGCGCAGATATTGCGGACGTGCACGGCCTGCGTTTTCCGCTCACCCTGCACGATGGGTCTCAGAGTCTTCTGCCCGGCGTAAAGCTCCTCGCGGCCGTCCATTTTGTCTATCTCCTCCTGATAGGCCGCTTCATTGGTCTGAAGCCTGTCCTGCCACAGGCGAAGCTTGTTTTTGTCGGTTTTCTTCATCTTCTCACCTCATGGGTCTGCCCCATTTTTTTATCAGCATCTCCCGCTCCGCGTTTGATGCGTTTTCATAGTCCTCCCACATGGATTTCGTCCATTTGCGTCCCTGCCCCTCCGAGGGCTCTGATATGTATTCCTGCTGAGGCCGTATGTGCTGCGTTATCGCCAGCGCCATAACGCAGTCGTCGTGCGCTCCCGGCTCGGCCTCCGGCCGGAGATTCTCTGGGTTTCGCACGAAGGACAGCATCTCAAGCAGCGTCGTCTCATCGTTTATGCTGCCTATGTCCTCCCTCGCCGCCTTTATCAGCTCCGCGATGATCACGGGCCTCGTTTTGCCGTTTGTCAGAAAGCCGTAGCTCTGCTTTGGCTTGTGCGTGTAGTCGTCTATCGTTTCGCGGACATATTGCTTGGGATATCCCAGCCGCTCAAGCTCCATTACCGGGTATGTCGAAAAGTTTGTTTCGATGCCTATGAGCGCCGTGTTGTAGTACCGTCCCAGGCAGTAGAGCTGATGCGCGAACACATCCTCGTCAAACTGCCCGCGCAGCACCGCGACCTGCTCGCCCGTACGGTTGTCCATAACGTGCGCGACGAAGAAATCGCTGCCCTCGCCCGCCGTGTCCGCTCCGATTACATAAGGCGCTCCCGCCTCCGGCGCCTTGTATATGCTGACGCAGCCACTCCTGTCGGCTGTCCATCGGATATCCGATATCCTCAGTCCGTTGTAGTCGTATTCGAAAAGCCCGGTGCTCTCGGGTGCTTTCAGCTCCCGAAGCCTCCTGCTTATGGCCCTGCCGTCGAACACCGTCTTGCCGGTCACACCCCACATTCCCAGGCAGTAGACCTGATAGTAATACTCGTCCGTCTCCTTGAAGCTCTCCAGCGTCCGTATGGCCGCTGCGTCCAGAAAGCGGTTGTCCCTGTAGGTGCTCTCGTGCACCCTCGCCCGGGGATCCCTCCGGTCGAAGAAGCGCTTCTTTAGCCAGTGCTGTATGCTGATGGGGTTAAAGCTCAGGATGATCTGCTGGTATTCACGCGTCTTGCCGCGCAGTCGGATGTCGAGCTGGTTAAAGTCGCCCTCCAAGAGCTCGCTGGCCTCCTCTATCCAGATACCCGTGATGTTGTAGATGGATTTAAGCTTCTCAACGTCGTCGAGTCCCGCGAAGATGATCTCGCTGCCGTTTCGGAAGGAGATCGTCAGATCCGACTTGTTCGGCTTGTATCCGCTGTCCGGATAGAACTCCGCCAGCTGTCCCAGAAGCTGCTTGAAGCAGCTCTCGCGCAGCGTCCTCGCTACCTTGCGGCACACAAGAATGCGGTGGCCCGGCTCGTTGACCGCTCGCTCCAGCACCTTGCGTCCGGCAAAAATGGATTTGCCGCTGCCGCCGCCGCCCTTCAGCACAAGATAGCGGTGGCGGTCGGCAAACAGGGGCAGGAAGGTCTCGTTGCTGGTCTGCCGCAGTTCCTCGTACCATGTAACGATGTCGTAGAGCCTGTCGATCTCCTCGCGGCTCATAGCCTCCAGCTCAGAGGCCGTCCACTTCGTCTTCATCGTCCTCGCTCTCCCCGTCGTCGGCCCGCAGCATTGCAAGCTTCTCATGGTAGGTGGCGGCGTGCTTCATGCTCTCGCGGGTGTCCCTGCCCAGCTCGACCTCCTGCTTCTGCTTCCAGCCGAAATTGTTCTGCAGGTTGAAGATAATGCCGCTGTCGCCCTTGCCCGAGCCCAGCTGAGAGCACAGGTAGGCCTCTATCTCGTTTTTTGCCGCCGCGCAGATATCCGCGTAGTCCTCGTGCCGTGAGTATTCGTTGAAGGTGTCCCGGTGCATATGCAGATAGCCGCACAGCCCGGAAACGGACGGCCTTTGAAAATATTCGATCACCGTGGCGTCCTCGCCCAAGGCGTTTTTCACGGGCTCCCATCGGTAGATATCCTTGCCGTCATCGTCTGTTCCGATGCACACCTTTTCCTTAAGCGCCTTCTCGCGGCTTATTGCCGCAAAGTATTTATTCACGCCTCTTTTAAAGGCCGCAGGACTGTATTTCTTCGGCCGGCCGGCTATGCTCCTGCTCATAAAAAAAACACTCCCTTTGATTTATATTCTAAACCAAAGGGACCGCTCATTTTTACGAACTTTTATTTTTTCTTTTTGAACCATTTCTCATTGAATTTCCTACGAAAATCGTACATTCGGCTCGGCGAAACATGGTGCACGTTGCACACCTGCTGTATTGATTTCTCCGTCGTCATAAGCTCAAAAAGCGCAGCGGAATACTCGCCTGCGCATTCATCGCACAGACGCTGTATTTTATTCTGCTCCCATTTCGGACGATCTGCATAGTTTAAGCATATCGCACGCACGAGCATTTGCTTTTTCTTCGGCAGCTTTACGCCCTGAAGCTTTTTGTACGCCGTTTTCCTCGCCGCCTTCCAATGTATCGCGCGCATATTGCGCGCCTTGCCGTGTCGGAAAAGCTATTTTCTCGGGTGCATAACGACCCTGCCGCCCCTGACTGAGGGCTTTTTGTCCAAAACCGCCCTCAGATATGCCGAGGCCGCGCCGTAGTCCTCATCGATGTAAGTGTATTTCTCCTTCACCGTCGCGCCCTTCGGCGTTTTGATTTCAAAATCCGATACCGGAACAGGCTCGGTGTATATCGGCTTGTCCAGTCCGCGTGAGCAGCTCCACTTCTTTTCGTTCGGAGTCCTCGAACCGTTCTTGATTATGTACTTGGCTAAATCGGTGTGGTCCGTTCGGCCGTCAAGGATCTCATAGCGCAGCTCTTCCGCGGGCCAGTAGCGGCAGATAAGCTCATAGTCCACCCTATCCATGATGATGTGATGGTGAAGCCGTACCTTTTCTCCGGTTTTCGATGATGTTTCGGAGGTACACAGGATCCAGCGCAGCTTCTTTCCCGTAGCCTTCCTGTATGCCCTGCCGAGATTTCTCAAAAACCTTGCCGCTTCCTTTTTAGCGTCCTGAACCGACTGCGGCAGACGGATATCCGAATACTTCAGCGTGAGGAATAACGCGCCTGTGCCGAAGTTGCAGTTTATGCTCCTTGCCAACTGCCTTTCGGCCGCCTTTTCGTTCTGCTTGATTTTTTTAAGCGATGTCGCCCCGGCTTTTCTCGGTGCACGTTTGCGGCCGGGCTGACTCCCGACCGTCATACGGCACCGCCTGATCTCGATAACATTGCCCGATATAATTCTGTATTCCATAATCTTTACCATGTTTTATCCTTTGCCGTAAACTTAGGCGATAAAAGGTCCAATCAGAAACGCGCGCACGCGCGTTTTATTATTTAATGTATATAGCCTTTCCCTTGAGGGGGGAGCTGTCAGCAAAGCCGGCTGAGGGGCCGCAATATTTTCTGCGCATTGAAAGCCATCGCCCTTGGCTCCCCTGCGTAAGGGGAGCTGTCAGCAAAGCTGACTGAGGGGTCGTTAGGACGCAGTTATTGTGCTGATTTAGTACAAAATCTTGTCTGTACCCTTGCCTTCCCCTTGAGGGGAAGGTGTCAGACGCAGACTGACGGATGAGGTGATAATCATAAAAACCGCTGCCGGAGGGTGCGGTGGTTAAGGTAATAGGAAGTAAAATATATGGGAAGGAAGAGAGGCAATGATCAAGAGAGGTGATTTTCCCTCCGGCAGCGCCCGCCTGTGTGTATTTTGTGTGCCCTGCCGCCCGGCGGACAGCGGCAGAGTGGGATATATAGCCTTTCGGCTCAGATATGCGCAGTAAACCTCTGCGCATATCTCAACCGGCAAGCTAAGCATTACGCTTAGCTTGCTTTTTTCTTTTTGGCGCGGGCCTTCTTGCGTTTGGCGTTTGCGATCATCTTGCCCGCTTCCTCGCGGCTGATGCCCTGCATGATCAGCTTCTTTTCTATGGTGCCGCCGAAGCATGCGGAGGTGTATTCGCCGTACGACATGCCCAGCGTTTTAGCCTCTAAGGCTACCTCGGCGAGATCCTTGCCGCTGAGATCGAACAGCAGGCCAGTACGGCGAGGCCGAGTGTAATGCCTTTCCTCGGCCTGCGGCTTCTTGTTGGGTGTGTACCTGTACCGCCCGGCGTTGGCCGCTTCCATTCTCTTCTTGGCGCGCTTCTTCGCGCATGCCGGGCAGTATTTGCGGTTGTGGCCGCCGACCGTCAGCACGCCGCAGCCGGCGCAGTTGATCATCGGCGCATCGAGCGATACCATAGCCCGCCGAAGCTCTGCGCGTTTCTCATTGCTGCGGCGCGCGGCCTCACGCTTAGACGCAGTATCCCGCTCAGCTCGGCAGCGAGGGCAGTATATCTGCCGCGTGGAATTTCTGACCGCGGGCTTGCCGCAGTAAAGGCAGTTGAAATATTCAGGCATTTTTCCTGACCTTTCCCGGCCAGAAGCTTCTGCACCAGCCGTTTGCCCTGCAATTCTCGCCGCGCATGCAGCATACGTCGCAGCACCAGTCGTAATAGGTGTTCTCGCTCCGGCGGCATATCTCGCGTATAGCGTACCGGAAGCGCTCCACCAGTGCCATTTGCGCAAGTACCCAATCCCGGACATTGCGCCATGCAACGCGCTCGGCCTGTTCGGGGTCGCACTTAATGCCTTGCTTTTTAAATACGCGCAAAGTGCCTTCTGCAGGTGCCGGCAGGGTAAAACCGCGCAAGCCTGTTGCCGTGTTGATGCAAAACGAAATAGCAACAGCTTTGCCGGTATCGTATTCGATCATGATCTTTGAAGCGCCGGAGCGTGCGAGCGCGGCTTGAATTTCGCCGATGGACGTGTAAACATCAACTTTCGTTGTATAATTCTTTATCATTGTTTCAGCCCTCGTGTTTCCGCTCTATGGAGCGCATAAGCTTAAGCACATCCCGGACGTACGGATATCCTTCCGCATCGTCGCGCACGACTTCCGTAAGAAAAATTTTCATCTCAAGCCAGCACTTCATATAAAATAAAGGTTTTATATTGCTTTTCATTCTCGGTCCTCCTTTTCGCACCACTTGGGGCGCTCGATTTTTTCGGGCAGCAGTCTCGGCGTGGGGTTTCCGATCACGCGGCCGTTACCCCAGGGCGGCGCCAGCGGCGCAAAGCACCGCGCCGCCGTGTACCCGCTCCGAAAGCGCTCAAATCCAAGGTATTCGCAGCCGGCGCAGCTACCCATTGAGCGCCCCCTGCATCTTGTCAACCAAGGCGCGTACCGCCGCGGTAAGCTTCTCGGCCGTGTCGGGATCGGATGCCCTGACCTTCAAAAGACTGCCGTGCAGCTTGTTGAAATCCTCCTGCACCTGCTCGAATATCTGCTTGAAAACGGCGGTGTTCGGATCCGAAAGCGTCTGAGACTTTTTGAGCTTCTCGAGCTCGGCGGCCGAAGCCGCGGCCTTTTCCTCCGCCTTCTTTATTTTTGCCTTGAGCTTCTCGGCCTTGAGCCCGGCCTCGGAAAGCTCGTTTTTGACCTTTGCCATCTTCTCTGCCCACTCGGCGTCGTTTTTGGCGCGGGCGGCAGTGATAGCCTCCTCGACCGCCTTTTCGTCGACCTCGACGGCCACCTCCACCGGGCGGCTTTTTATATCCTCGAGCTCTGCCTCGGCTTTATTACGTCCAGCCTCGGCCTCGGCAAGATCCTTGCGCAGTGCGTCAAGCTGTCCCCTGGCCTCTGCCGCAGCGCTCTCAGCCGCGGCGAGCTTATCGTTTACCTCGGCGGCACGCAGAGCCGCGCCCTCGTCGGCCTGTTTAAGCTGTTCCTCAGCCTTTGCCGCTCGCTTCTCGGCCTCGTCGCGCTGCTTTATAAGCTCGTCGAGCTCGCGGGCTGACATGTGCTCAACATCGTGCTCTGCGGCGAACTCCTCACGCTCGTCCTCGGGCACGGCAAGCAGCCTCAAGGCATTGGAAATACTCAAATTATTCAACGTTGAATAATTTAACTCAGCTCCAAAAAGGCTCGTTTGCTTCACTCCGTATTCGTCATAAAGGCGCATAAGTCTCGATGCGCTCGGCTGCGAGAATTCCGTCTGCTCTTTGAGATACGGAAGCCACTGCCCGTGCTCTAACATTTCCTTTGCCTCCGTAAGCCTTCGGCCGATCTCTATACCGAACCACAGGGTCATTGTCTTGGCCTGCTGTGTCAGGCCGCGTATCTCCGCCCCTATAATATCCGGCGTCCGTTGGGTCTGAATTTCGTTCATGCTGCATTCTCCTTCTTGGTGTGTTTCTTTTTGGCGGCCTCTCGCCGCTGCTCGGCAAACCACGGCGCGAGGATCTCTTTCTCCCAACGATCGCAGAAGTCCAAAACCTTTTGCGGTATCTTGTGGCTGTGCTGCTTGTGCTCGCCGTGATGCTCGTTGCCGTAGCCGTGCAGCTGGATGCGGCGCGGCTTGTCGCCTCTCAAGTTTTCATTCAGGGTGTAATAGCTCCGCTCAGGGCGGCGGTAATGCCGAACGAAGAATATCGGATTTCCGCTGAGGTGACTTTGGCCGAAGCCTCCGACGCAATGCCGGAGGGTCTTGCCCTCGGCAATGAGATCAAGGTTTGATGCGGGGCAAACTATGCAAAGCTCACCGTCTGTCCACTCAAGCGGCGCGTATTCCTGTTTAAGCCGCAGAAAATTTGCCTCCAGCTTCGGGTCTTTGCTGTTCTGTATCTGTTCGGCCAGCCGGTCATGCGCCGCAAGTATATCCCTCGGCCACAGCTCCTCGTATGTGAAGGCCCCGAGCTGCCCCGGCTGATCGTACAGCATTTTTCGGTAGTCTATAAGCAGTCGTACCGTGTAGTGGGGAGCCCGCTCAGGCTGTTTCGCGCCGTATTTATACAGATCGCTTATCAGCAGGGTATCTTCTCCACAGATGTAATTGTCGGCGATTTCATAGATGTTGTTGCCTCCGAAAAACTCAACGGCATCCCAAAACTGTGCCGGGGATATTGTTTCACAAAAGCTCGAGTAGTTCTGCCAAACGCTTAGATCGTCCGCCGTCCAGTTTAATTCCCTTGCCTCGCGGTATTCGTTTTTGCTCATGCCGAGCATCTCGTGCGGCTTAGACTTTTGCCAATCGACGCAGGTCAGCGCGCCTTTTGCCGTGGCCGGGAGCGTTTGATACATCGAACTGTGCTGATTTGCTGCATTAGATATCTCGCCATCGATGGAGGAAACAACAAAACGGTGCATTCCCGTCTTCATCAGGTTTTCAACCGGCTTGTGTGTTCGCCAAAAATCAAGATATACATATGGCCATTTGCCGCCGGCAGAAAGATATTCGTCTAGGCCGGTCTTCTCGGCGCTTGTGCCCTCGAAGCTGCCGTAAGTAAGCGGGAGCCATTCAACACCGAAGTACCTGCCACAGCAGGCATCGTAGGTGTAGAACATTTTCTGCATCGGATCTGATTTCTGCTTTACTCGCTGCCATGTGCCCGTATTTCTCTCGCAGGTTATGAACTGCCCCTTACGCGATTGTGTATAGCAGCGCAGAAAGCCTCTTTCGGTAAGCACCGCGGCATCGCGTGGGAGAATATACTCATCCGAAACGCCGTCGGCATCGATGCTGCACCCGGCGAGCCATGTGACGATTGCGGCGAGGTCTCCGACAAATTCAATGCTGGCGAATAGCCTCTGATACGTTCGGCCGGTTTTGAGTGCACCGTACTTTACAAACGTTGCATCCTCGCCGCACATCGGGCAGTTTCCCTGATCTCCCTCTGTGATCTCGATGCGCTGGTTTCCATCATCGATATCCTCCGTCCAGCCGGGATAAAGACTCTCATCGTCGCCGATGAACATAAGCGGCCCGCTCATGTCTCGGTGACTGTGCCATCCTGTATAGAAGTTTTCTCCGCAGAATGTGCAGTGGCACAGTGCGCCCCAACGGCGTTTTGAGGCCTTTGCTATTCTGTCAATATCCTCCGGTGTCATGAGCTCCTGCCATTCGATACGCCCGGTTTCCACGCTTACGCGCTTGAAAGTTATGAAGCTTGGGTGCAGCTCCGGGCACTCCATCGCGGCCTTCAGCACTTCGCACGGCGGCTGCGTTGGCAAAAGCCGGATTATCTCTTTGTCCGTCATGGTGCCGCCTCATAGAAAGTCCGAGAGGTCTATGACCTCGCCGCTATGCTTTTCTCCAGCGGCGGGGAGGCCGTAAAACTCGCGGATAATGCCCTCGGCGACCTTAGGGGATACATACGCAAAGCTGCCTGACTTGTGCTTATCCGCATAGGCCTTGATCTTTTTCTCGCAGTTTGCAAGGCTCATGTCGGCGTTATCCAAATCCGCGCTGACTAGCTCCGCGCAATACGGGTCTTGGCATATTTCCTTCAGCTGCTCGCCGACGACCCAGGGCGCGGAGTTTTCAGTAAGCTTCGCCTGCTGAGCCTCGATCTTTGCAAAGCATTCACTCATCCCTCGCGCACCTCCCGGCCTTGTATGCATGAAGGCTCGCCTCGGCGCAGACCTGACAGCGCGATAGCAGCTTTTTCAATACCTCGGCCTGATTGTGGCATTTTAGCCCCAGGTCAACGCCCGCTCCGGCGCTGGAGCAGATAACACGCATGTCGCCGAGCACGCCGTTTTCGTCCGGCTCGAACATACTTTCCTGTGCTGCATCCTCGCTCGGGGAGAAGGTGAACACCAGCGGATAGCCGCCATCGTCGATATCAAGCTCAAAGTCCGTGTTGGCTCTCGTGAAGGTTTTGAGTCCCGTTTTTATCGTCTCATAGCTTTCGAGAGCCGCTTCAATGTATTTGTTCATGTCTTCCTCCTTGCTTTTTGTGCTGATCCGTGGTATCATGTAACCACGGATTTGTTTTTGAATCTGTGAGTTAACGAATCGCGGCACGGCTTTAGTCGGGTGTGCTGCGGTTCTTTTTTGTTATTTTGTATGTTGCGCCCCATGCTTTCCGGGCGCATTTTTCGCATCTTGCGTTCTTCAGCTGCCCCGGCAGCTCCTCAAGATCATAGCCCTGGGCCATATCTGCGGCGCACGCAAAGCATAAATACAGTGTTCTTTCCATGTCATTTCCTCTCCTGCAGCAGATCTATCGTGCGCAGCATGCCGTGTACATAGAAAAATTCGGTCTCGCTCAGCTCTTCCTTTTCCGTTATGGACTTGTCCAGCATGTCCAGCACCCTGTCTATGGCGTGCAGCGTGTGCAGCGCCTTGGCGTTCCAGCCGAGGGCGAAGGCTATCGCAACGACCGCTATGCATATGATTATCTTCATTGGTAGTCCTCCCTGAATGTGTTTTTCGTTCCGCCGAAGCCGCTCCAGAACTTGATTCCCGGTTCCCACGGCCTGTCCTCGCCGTTTTTCATGCCGTACCAGTTGGACAGAACCTCTCTCGCGGCCTGCATGTATATCTCCTTCGGCCGTCTGCTCGGATCATACCCGTATATCTGCCCCGGCTGAGCGCAAACGCCCTGTATCGTGTCCGGGAAGCTGTACATACCGCCTGAATAATCTACGCGGTTGCATATAGCCATGCCCACTTTAAGCATATCGCCGTATTCATTTTCATAGCATTCGCCGCTCATTACCTGTGCCATAGCCAATATCTCTGCCTCCGTCGGCTGCGGCATGTGCTTCACCGTAACCGTGCACAGCCCTTCGGCGTTTATCTCCGGCGCAGGAATGTGCTGCTCTTCCTCCGGCTTGCTCAGCGCAAAGGCTATAAGTATCAGCAGCGCAAGGCATGTCATGCACAGCAGCGTGATCATCACCGTGTATCTGTCCCTCACTGCCGTCTCCTTTTCGCGCATTCCCGCTCCGCTGCGTCGGCGAATATCTCAAGTCCGCGATAAATGCCGTAGATTATAGCCAGAATTGCGGCGCATATCCAAACAAAAATGCCTATGTTCATTTCTCTTCCTCCTCAATTTCAATATCCTCCATCGGAACAAGCTTAGTAATTCCCTTGTAGCTTATCTCGACCATGCCGCCCTCAAGCCCGAGCCGCAGCACCGTGCAGCGCGTCCCGCGCCACAGACAGATAAGCTTTTTCGGCCAGCGCATAACGCTCACCTCAGTATGGCAGCGCCGCCGCATCGAGGATAAAGAATGCACCGTACTGCTCCGGCTCTGCGCCGGTCTCCTCCTCCAGCTCGCGCAGCCCGTCCTCATCCAGGTAGTTCTTGCCGAACTGCCTCACGAATTCGTCAACGCTCCAGCCCTGCTCGCGCATCGCCTTCTTCTGTCCGTAGCGGTGCAGCTCGTCCCTCGTCTCGGCGCACTGGTGCGCCGCTCTGGGGCCGAACTGGTGGCATTCGTGGTGGCACAGATCAACCACAAGGCCGTATTTCTCGCTCTTTTTCCGCAGACCGCCGCCGAAAATGTGGTGACGGTCCAGCGGATCGGAGCTTCCGTTTCTTCCGCAAAGGAAGCATTCTCTCATGTTTTCCTCTCCTTACTGCGCCTCCGGCTGTCCGTAGCGCGCATAGTATTCCTCGGGATGGTTTCTGTAGTAGTCGTTGACGGTCTGGGCGATCCGCTCTGTCCAGACCCTGCGGCAGTATGCCAGCTGCTCCGGCGTCAGGCTCTCAAGCGGAACCGCCTCCGCGCCGTCTATCTCTACCATGCAGCAATATGTAAGCTCTTTTCTCTTTGCCATGTTTTCCTCCCTTCTTATTGCCTTCCCCTTGCGTAAGGGAAGTGATTGGATTGGCTCCCCTGCGTAAGGGGAGCTGTCAGCAAAGCTGACTGAGGGGTCACCGCCGGCTGATGAGGTGAAATTGCCTTCCCCTTGTGTGAAAGCTGTTGTCCTTGCCTTCCCCTTGAGGGGAAGGTGTCAGCCGCAGGCTGACGGATGAGGTGATAAAAGTCTATTCCCCGCCCGGCAAGTCCTATGACGCCCTGCGCTCGATGATATCCTGCGCCATGACCATGCCGTCGCCAACGGCTATCCACAGCGCCCGCTGCTCGTCGTTCATTTTTCCGAACAGCTCAACGAGCTTGTCGTTCTGCTTATTTTCGTTTTCGTTCATAGCTTTTCTCCTTTCTTGCGAATGGCTTCTGTAGTTGCTATAATCTCCTCGAAAGGAGGTGTTTTCGTGTTTGATAATGAGCCCTGGCATCCCGACCAGCTTGAGGACTACAAGCGCCTGACCACCGATGCCGAGCGCCTGCGCTTCTTTGAGTGCAACGGCGTTGACCCCGATCACATGGCCGAATGGCGGCGCTTAATGTTTCCTCAGCCGCCGAAGCCGGAGCCTGAGCCACCTGCTTCTGCCGAGAAGCCAAAGCAGGAGCCCGTCTGGTATAAGTCTCCGGGCTTTTGGGTCGGCGTCATCGGCGCTGCCGCCGGCGTCATCGCCCTGTTCAGGTAAGTACAAGGCGCATTTTCGTTTTCTGTCGCCGACGTCGGCCTTGCGTATCATGCACACGATGCGCCCCGTCGGGATATATTCGCCATACTGCTCACCATACCCTTTGTTTTTCATGAACAGTTCCTTGTGCCTCGCGCAGCTCTCGCAGGCGCGGACGTGTGCAGCTCCGCAGGCCTTGTCCGAGCCCCAGACCGCGCCGCCGTATTTGCGGCACAGGCCTTGCCCGTAATACCTCTTTCCGAAGTCCTTATCTCCGATCCTTGAGTCTACATATGCTTCTTCGTAATACAGGCAGTCTTTGCACAGCATTCCCTCACCTCCTCTCACTTGCTTCTCTCCGGCTCAATCCTTTTCGCCGAAAAGATATTCCAGGCTGCTTTCCTCAAAGCATTTGTTTTTTATGCTCAGCGCCGTGTCCAGCGTAAGCCTGTAATCCCCCAACAGCATTTTCGAGAGGCTTGCCCTGTCCATCCCCAGCTCTCTTGCCATCGCGGAAATGCTTATGTGCTTGCGTCCCATTTCCGCTCTCAGGTTTGGGTAAATGGTCAATCAGTCCTCACCTCCTCTCGCTTGCTAATGGTTTATTTAATTGATATAATCTCCTCGAAAGGAGGTGTTACCATGAAAAAGAAACTACCAGAATACACATTATCTGATACCGATGTTCAGGCTATTATCGCAGCGCTGCCGCTTATCCTTCTTGTTGAAACAGACACAGAAGAGCAATATGAATTAAACGAAATATGCTGCGAATTGGCAGCCGCTAAGCTGATTGCCAAATCAACCAGCTATACAGCTAACGAACTCCGAGTGATCTACTCTTCCGTTGCACTTGCAAATCAATATCTCGCCGGTAAATGGGGCCTCGATGTTACGGCCGAAGAAAAG
>OJPS01000337.1_pt1 | contig 43117 bp, 29 predicted proteins | sample 1598551 | NCBI WGS metagenome assembly OJPS01 (sample SAMN03922488, study PRJEB24848) | human gut metagenome | isolation source: stool sample | host: Homo sapiens | place: Germany | collected 2011-05 | reverse complement strand
CCTTGCGGCGTAGTTCTTATTTAAGCCGTCCAAGTTTTGGGGTGCAGTTCACAACGCCAAGCTTTCGTTTGGCAAGCTGCGCGAGATTAATGAATATCGCAAAAGCGTCGGCCTTAGCGAGCTTAAGGTGACGGCCGAGCAGATGGCAATTGCTCAGTCGAACTCCAATTACTCAGACGCCATGTTAGACCATTCAGACTATGCGCGATTCGAAAATGCCGCATGGAACTATGACTTGAAAAGAAATGTCGCACACCAGTGGGTTGATGAGGAAAAGATTATATTTGACCAGGCCGCAGCGAAAGCCGGCCTTGGCGAAATTGCCCCCAAAGATGCTTGGGATACTTTCTGGAGCCACGGCACCGAATTCGGAGAGCAAAAGGTAGGCTTTGGCACCGTCGGCCACTATTTGAATATCGTACAGCCCGACGCCAAAACCATGGGATACGGCATTAATTCTCGAGGAACTCATCTCTCATATACCTACATCTTGGAGGTTGACGACAACTACGGTTCGTACGAGAAAGAATATTCAATCGATGAACTCGAGAGTCTCTTTGATCAGTATCAGCTGAGTCTCTCCAAGGCCAGCGAAAACCTTGCCGCTGCAAAAGCGAACCTTGAGCAAAAGCGCAGCACAGCGGCATCGAAAGCCGATGCCGTAAAGGCAGCAGAGACCCTCGTCGCTCAAAAGCGAGAAGGCGTTGATACCGCGAACAGCAACCTTGCCACCGAAAATGGCAACGTGGCAGGTGCCGCTGCCGAGGTCGCTCAAGCAGGGCAGAATCTCGCCAAGGCAAACGGAAAAGTTGTCGAAGCCGAAGACCAGGTTAAAGCCGCCCAAAGCAACGTGGCGCCCGCAGAGCAGGTCGTCAACCAGAAGCGCGCCGAGCTTAAGGCATCGCAAGAGCAAGCCGCTCAGAGTCAGAAGAAGGTTGATGACGCCAAGGCAGAGGCTCTCTTAAAGCAGCAGGCTCTGCAAGATGCAAGGAAGGAACTTGCCAAGTATTCTGCCGATGTTGCTGCGGCCCAGGAGAAGGCTGACAAGGCCCATCAAACGCTCGATGAAGCCACGGCGGCTCAGACGTCTGCCCAGAGCGCTCTTGAAAAGGCGGAGCGCGACGCGGCTGCCAAGAAGCAGGCCCTCACTATCGCCAAGGACGGCGTCGAGGCCAAGGCAGCGACCGCGGAGCACGCCGCGAGCGATCTGACCACGGCGGAAAACGACTTTGCTTCAAAGCAGGCACATGCCGATGCGTTGAACAACGCGGCCGATAATCTCGCCACGGCCGAGGCAGCCAAGAAGGACGCCGACGCAGCAGTGACTGCGGCCGAAACTGCTCTTAGTGCGACGAATGATGCCGTAGCGAACGCCGAGCAGGCGGTCGAGAATTCTCAGGCCGCACCGGACGCCGCTGCCGCCGCTCTCGGAAAGCTCAAGTCCGTCAATGTCGAAAACGGCATCGCAACCGGCTCCGATGCAAACGCGAACGATACACTCAATGCCCTCTTTGCCAAGTGCGTCGCCGCCAAGCAGGCAGAACATAACGCAAAGGCCGCACTTGATGCCGCTCAGGCAGACCTTGATGCTGCGACGCCCGCCTACACCGCGGCGCTCAATGCCTACAACGAGGCGAAGGCAAAACGCGTAGCCGCCGAGCAAGCCCTGAAGGACGAGATCGCCCGCCAGGAGCAAGAGGCAGCGAAGGCCGAGCAGGCCAAGATCACGCAGGCTGCCGCTAAGCCGGTTGCTGGAAAGCCGTCTACCGGCAACGCCAAGACGGCCGCCAACTCGGCACTTCCCACCACGGGCGACAAAGCTGCGCTCGCCGGTGAGACGTTTGTCATCGGAGGCGTCGTGCTTGTAGCCGCCGGCGTCTTCCTAACCGACAAGAAACGTCGTCAGGAGTAGGGATTTCGGGAGGACGGCTTCTCCTCCCTCCCACTGCTTCGCAAACCCTGCTCAGCATGCGCCGGGGTGCCCATCTCGCGGGCGCCCCGGCGTTTTACGTTGTATAGCCGGGGCATCTGCTCCGAGATTGTCTCGATCTGTAACAACTAGGACCCAAATATCGGTCTTACTGTTACAGATTGAGATGTTCGGGTTACCCTCGAATGGTTTGTCTCGATCTGTAACATCTAGCAGGCAAAACAGTCCCCAGATGTTACAGATTGAGACGTTAAGTTGTGGCTCGATGTAATATCTAGATCTGTAACAGTTACTCGACAAAAACGGGTCTAGTTGTTACAGATTGAGACATTAGACCGGCTACGGTCCGCCGACCTGGCTATCACCTCGGCCAATAACAGAATGGCATACATTTCAATCTCCACTGTATACCCCCAGGGGGTATGGGTGTATAGTATCAGCAGGTTAACAATTCCAACACCAAATTACAGAAAGGAGAAGCCATGGCTCAGGATAAGTTTGACGTGGGCGGTATGACGTGCGCCGCGTGCCAAGCGCACGTGGACCGTGCCGTGAGCAAGCTCGACGGCGTCCAAAGCGTCGCGGTCAATCTGCTCGCCGGCTCTATGCTGGTGGACTACGACCCTGCGCAGGTCTCCCCCGACGATATCTGCACCGCTGTCGATCGCGCTGGCTACTCGGCCTCGCCCATCAGCGCGGGCACCGACGCCGCCTCAAGCGGCAGCTCGCAGGCCAGGTCTGGCGTCACCCATATGGAGTCGCCCACCAAAAAGCTGGAGGCCGCCGCCTCTGCCATGCGTACCCGCCTCATCATCTCGATCATCTTCCTCATCCCGCTGTTTTACACAGGCATGGGGCACATGCTCGGCTGGCCGCTGCCCGGCATCTTCACCGACCATACTCACAGCATGACGCTCGCCCTCACCGAGCTCGTCCTGCTCATCCCCATCGTCTATGTCAACGACGCGTACTTTATCAATGGGTTTAAATCGCTCGCGCACGGCGCGCCCACCATGGACGCCCTCATCGCCGTCGGCGCCACCGCGTCCATTGCCTGGTCGCTCTACGCCATGTTTATCATGGCCGACCAGCTGGCCACAGGTCAGGTACACGAGGCCATGATAACGGGCATGGACAATCTGTATTTTGAGAGCGCCGGCACGATCCTGTCGCTGGTCACCGTGGGCAAATACCTCGAGACGCGCAGCAAGTCCAAAACCGGCGGCGCCATCGAGGCGCTCATCGACCTGGCGCCCAAGACCGCGACCATCGTGGCCGACGACGGCACCGAGACCGCTGTGGACGTCGACGCCATCCTTCCCGGCCAGGTGCTGCGCGTGCGCCCCGGCGAGTCCATCCCTGTCGACGGCGTCGTACTCGAGGGCGCTTCGGCCGTGGACGAGAGCGCGCTCACCGGCGAGTCCATCCCCGTGGAAAAGACCGCCGGCGACACCGTCAACGCCGCCACTGTCAACCGTACCGGCTCGTTTACCTTCCGTGCCACACGCGTGGGCGCCGACACGTCGCTCGCCAAGATTATCCAGCTCGTCGAGGACGCCAACGCCACCAAGGCGCCTATCGCCCGCATGGCCGACAAAGTCGCCGGCGTGTTCGTGCCCGTGGTGTTTGCGATCTCGGCCGTGACCTTTGCGGTGTGGATGGCACTGACCGGCAGCATAAACGAGGCGCTCACCTCCGCCGTGGCCGTGCTGGTGATCAGCTGTCCGTGCGCGCTGGGCCTGGCCACGCCCGTCGCCATTATGGTCGGCACCGGCAAGGGCGCCGAAATGGGCATTCTGTTTAAGAGCGCCGAGGCGCTGGAGAACCTACGCAGCGTGGGCACCGTGGTGCTCGACAAGACGGGCACCGTCACCCGCGGCAAGCCGGCCGTAACCGATATTGTGGTTGCCACGCGCGCTGACGGCTCGCCCGCCATGAGCGAAAAGGCATTGCTCAAGCTGGCCGCTGCGCTGGAGCGCTCAAGCGAGCACCCGCTGGCCGAGGCGATTATGGCCGAGTGCGAGGCGCGCGGAATCGTCGCACGCATGGTCGAGGACTTTACCGCCGTGCCCGGGCGAGGCGTTACGGCACGCGAGGGGCAGAATGTCATCGCCGCCGGCAACGTGCGTCTGATGGACGAGCTGGGCGCGAAGGTGCCCGCCGGCCTTGCCGAACAGTTCGCGGCCGAGGGCAAGACGCCGCTGTTCTTTGCCAAGAACAGCGAGCTTGTCGGTACCATCGCCGTGGCGGACGAGGTCAAGGAGACGAGCGCCGGGGCCATCGCCGCACTGCGCTCGCTTGGCGTCGACGTGTGCATGCTCACCGGCGACAACCGCGTGACGGCCGAGGCCATCGCCCGCCGCGTGGGGCTGAGCAGCGAGCAGGTCATCGCCGACGTCCTCCCCGCCGACAAGGAACGCCACGTGCGCGAGCTGCAGGATGCGGGCAGCAAGGTCGCCATGGTGGGCGACGGCATCAACGACTCCCCCGCCCTGGCGCGCGCCGACGTGGGCCTTGCTATCGGCACCGGCGCAGACATCGCCAAGGAGGGCGCCGACGTGGTACTCATGCGCAGCGACCTCATGGACGTCGCCCGTGCCATCGAGCTGTCGCGCGCCACAATTCGCAACATCAAGCAGGACCTGTTCTGGGCGCTGTTCTACAACGGCATCGGCATTCCGCTGGCGGCGGGCGTGTTCTTCCCCCTCACCGGTTGGCAGCTCTCGCCGATGTTTGGCGCCGCGGCCATGAGCCTGTCGAGTGTCTGCGTCGTAAGCAATGCGCTGCGCTTAAAATCCTTTAAGCCAAAAGTGGCAAAATAGGCTCACCATTAAGTCCATCTAGAACGGGTTTTCCAGACGCCCGAGATTGACCCGAAAGAGGAGCGACGCGCACTTTGGTACGCGAGCGACGGCTTGAAGGTCAAGGTCGGGTGCCTGGGAAAGCCGACACAACAGGGAGGAATACCCATGCGTTACACAATCAAGACTTCCGGCCTCATGTGCGGCCATTGCGACGCCACCGTCGAGACGGCGTTGCTCAACGTGGCCGGCGTGACCGACGCCGACGCCGATCACGAGACCCAGACCGTCCAGGTGGAGTGCGCCGACACCGTGACCGTCGAGCAGCTCACCGCCGCTGTCGAGGGCGCCGGCGAGAAGTTCCACGCCCTTTCGGTGACCGCCGCATAGCAGTCGCTGCCTACTGAATCCTCAGAAGTTGCGGTGAAATACGGACTGTTGTGCCGCCCTAGGCCTTTAAACGGTCCGTATTTCACCGCAACTGACGGGGACATCCGGAAGATCGACCAGAAACGAGGACCCGACATGATGGCAGACCATAAATCGGTGACCCGCATGCTCAAGACGGCACGCGGCCAGATCGACGGCATCTTGCGGATGGTCGAGGAGGACCGTTACTGCGTCGATATTTCCACGCAGCTCATGGCAACGCAGGCGCTCCTCGCGCGCATTAACGCCGACGTGCTCAAGGCGCATATCGAGGGCTGCGTGACTTCGGCAATCGAATCGGGCGACGAAGACCTCAAAGCCGCCAAGCTCGCCGAAATCGAACGCGTCGTCGACAAGCTCTCCAAGTAATAGGGGCATTGGGGACAGACTTCTTTGCACCGTCTTGGTATTCCGGGGACAGGTATGTTTGCACCACATTGGTGCAGATTAACCTGTCCCCCTTGCTCTAAATCGGGTATAAAGGCGTGCAGCATATCGAACGAAAGGCAATTTGCATGAATGACTTTATGAAGGGTCGCAATGGTGCCGATGAACTCACCATCGTGATGGGTTTTGCCGGCATCGTCATCGCGATGATCGGATCGATAGCCCGCATCCAGTGGCTCAGCTGGATTGCCATCGCCGTAATCGTGATTGGCGTGCTGCGCGGCCTGTCCAAAAATATCGACGCACGTCACAAGGAGAACGAGGCCTTTGTCGCCGCGACTGCAAACGTACCCGGCTTGGGCAAGTTTGTAGCTAGCTTGGGCGGCGGAGCTGCAGCGGCCAACGCCTCGCGCGCAGCCGGTACTAGCAAGGAAGACTTTGAACGTGCCAAGCGCACAGCCAAGAAGATGTGGAAGGGCCGCAAGACCACGGCCTATCTTAAGTGCCCCAACTGCGGCCAGATGCTCTCCGTTCCCAAGGGCAAAGGCAAGATCCGCGTCACCTGCCCCAAGTGCCATGCCAAGATGGAGACGCGCTCATAGCTGCCATACTATGGGACAAATAAAAGCCGAGGCCTCGCACTGGGACCTCGGCTTTTTCTGATTATGACAAAAGGATTGTCCCTTTGTCGCATCGCCATATCGCGCGCTTACGCCACGCCATCGCGGGCAAGCTCCTCGGCCAACGCCTCGGCAGGCATGGCCATAATCGCGTCGAGCTCGGCGTCCACCTCGGGAATACGCTTCACCTTGAGCTTGCGCACCAGATCACCGCGACACATCACGTGCGTCGGATCACGCAGTGCGCACAGGTCATCGAGCGGGTTCTCGCGCGTCACCAGAATATCGGCGGCCTTGCCGCACTCGATTGTGCCGGTCTCGCCGCCCAGCCCCAGCAGCTCGGCATTGACCTGCGTGGCCGTATGCAGCGCGAAAGCGTTGCCCACGCCGACATACTTGGCAAAATAGGCCACCTCACGCCACATGTCGTACTGCGTCACGAACGGGCAGCTCGAGTCCGTGCCAAGGCCCACCTTAACGCCAGCTTCCAGTGCGGCACGGGCGCTCTCGATGATGCCCGAGCACACGATGTCACCGTTCTTCTTTTGTGTATCGGTCGAATGGGTCTTTTCCGGGTCGAGCAATACAAACGGCAGCGCCGGGCTGATAGTGCAGGTAACGCTGGGCGCACGCCCCTCGAGCTGCGTGCCCGCGGCGCCGCGGTACAGTTCCAAGATCTCGGGAGTCATCGGGGCACCGTGCTCGATCGTATCGACGCCGGCCTCAAGCGCGGCCTTCACGCCTTCGGTGCTCTCGACATGAGCCATAACCGGCAGGCCCACCTCGTGCGCCGCCTTGCACGCCGCCGCGGCAACCTCGACCGGCATACGCAGCACACCCGGCTCGCCCACCTCGGTAGCGTCGAACACGCCGCCCGTCACGAACAGCTTGATGACGTCGGCACCGCGCGCATACAGGTCGCGCACCTGTTCGGCTGCCTCGGCGGGACTGTTGGCCACCTGGGCGAACAAACCCGCACCATGGCCGCCCGGCACCGTGACACCCGTTCCCGGCGCCACCAGGCGAGGACCTTGATACTTGCCGGCATCGATAGCATCGCGCACGGCAAGATCGGCAAACAGCGGGTCGCCCGCGCCGCGCACCGTGGTCACGCCACTTGCCAGTTGTTGTTGGGCGCTGCCCTTAAGAATATGGCGCACGATGGCGCGCCCCACGGGATTATCGAGCTTCTTCATCAGCGCGCCCGCATCGCCCGCCGAAACCGGCTTGCCCGAACCGCACAGATGCACATGCATATTGATGAGGCCTGGCATGAGATACGCACCTGCCAGGTCGATAACCTCGGCACCCGCAGGCGCCTGCGCCACAGCACTCGGCCCCATCCACGTGATGACACCGCGCTCAACGGCCACGGCCATATCGGGCTGCGGCTCCATATGTTTCGAGCCATCCAGGACGGTCGCATTGATAAACAACGTGGAACGATCGGCAGACGCCATATCGAGCTCCTCCCCCTCAGAAAACTTGAACATCTGTCCATTATTATCCAGCGCGGCAGGATTGCTGCGGACATATCGGTTAACGGAGGGAAGAGGGGATGTGGGGGGGACGGAATACGTTGCAGCCCCACCCCAGCAACATCAGGGGAATGTCTCGATCTGTAACAGGTACAGGGTTATTGGGCCCCTTGATGTTACAGATCGAGACATTCGGTCGACGTTTCACCGGTTTGTCTCGATCTGTAACAATTACGAACTCAAACAACTTCTAAACGTTACAGATCGAGACAAAACCTCTCAGCGCCCATACCACTGGCGTCTCCACTCCTCAGCCAATTCAGCCTGCCGAGGAATACCCGCCAACCTCATTTTCTCGACCAGCTTCCCCGGGTCTTTGAGTTCGTTAAACGTAAACCGAAGCACCTTATGCCCGAGCATTGTCAGATGAGATTCCCGCTGACGCTCTGCCACGAATGGGTCGACCGACTCCCGGCCCTCACCGTTCTGCAAGGTGTACTTCCCCTTTCCGTCGAGCTCGCCGATGACACACGTCCCGTCCTCGAGCCGCCAAAAATAGTCGACGCGAAACACCTGGCTCGGATCGAGCGGGTCGCGAAACTCCGCCTGCAGCTCCGGAACCGGAAAGCCGTACGCAATAAAGAACGCTCGGAACCGAGACTCGCCGCCGTTTTCGGACAGCCCGTCCGCATACGACGCAATCGCCTGTGCCCTGCGATACCCTCGCCTGCCCTCGCAATCGGCGCGGAGGCGCTCGCACAAATCCCCACGTGATACGCCCTTCGCCCGCAATGCAGAATCGGCGATCGCCAGACCATACGAAAACGGCGCACGCAGCAGACAATCCTCCACCGTGCGCCAAAACGACGTCACCCGCACGCCGTCGACGCGCTCAAGCGCTCCCGCCATCTGAGGACGCAACAACCTGCACCCGCTGCTCAACGTCACCGAACAACCCGTCTTAACAAGAAAACGCGGCCCGAGCAGATCATTCGGCACCTCCAGGCCCCACAAAAGTGCCGCGTCATAACCCCAAAACGCCCAATCGGGATGAAATTCCGCAAGCCCTTTGATAGTCCTCAGCGCTCGCTCCGCCGGCGTCAATGCATCCCAATCATGCTGAAAACAGAACAGGTACGGCTCGGGCTCCGCGATATCGTCGGTTCCAACATGGCGTCGCAGCCACATGAGCTCGGTATTGTCATGCGTTGCGAGCAGCGCACCTTGCTTGGCCGTCTCCGTGAGCCGCGCGAGCATCCTATTCCGCGCCAACGTGTTGCGAGTCGCATGTTTGTGTTTGAGAACGGTATTAGACACTTTCATCACCACCACGTCAGACAAATGGACCATCGTCACCGTTGCCTCCGCTGGCAAATGTCTTGATCTGTAACAGGAAGACAGTCTTTAAGCCTCTAGTTGTTACAGAACAAGATCTTTCGGCAGCCGCCAACCTTCCGTCTCAATCTGTAACAGTTACGGGCCCAAACAGCCGCCAAACGTTACAGATTGAGACAAAGTCAGGGCTGTAGGGCGGCACCAGTCACATCCCCTACTCCCATTCTTGTTCGTAGATGTTGAGGGACTTCACGTAGCGCCCCTGGGCGCCCATGATGTCGCGGACCAGGCGCAAAAAGAAGCTGACGCACGAGGTGTCAAAGCCGTCCTGCAGATCCTCGGGATGCACCGCACCCGGTCCATCGACCGCCGTGTCACTCAGGCGCGCGATGTCATACAGATAGAGCTGTCCCGCCGTCAGCCAGACATCGTCGACGCAGGCGAGGCGCACCGCGATCGCGCCGTCGCTCCAATGCTCCTTTTGCACGATATGCGGGTCGTAGACATCAAAGCGAAGGTCGGCGCGCGTATCCTTCAGCGCAACCATGCCGTTCGCAGGATCCTTGTCCAAAATGCCAAAGCGCGAGAAATACTGTGTGTCGCGCACCTGCTCGAGCCGCTTAAGCGAGGCAGGCGAAAACGATGCCGGCGGCTCATCAACATACAGCTCGAGCAGCGTCTTGCCATGGCGATAGGGGCGCTCGAAGAGCAGCCAATCGGTAAACGCCATGTTGTAGGCCATGATTTCGTTTTGGGAAGGCTCGGTGCGATAGCTGAGCCACGGGTCGACAATAATCTCAAACTGCTCGCGCGCCGGCTCCAAAAACTGAAACTTCCGCAGCATCCAAAAATGGGCCATGTCGGCAATATCGTTGCCGACGGCTTCGGCCAGATGAGCTCGGTCTAAAACGTGGTCAGTCACGGCATCCTCCTCAAACTGATGAACCTCAATTTGAGCTTACGAGGAGGGTGGGCAGCCACTGTCAGCACGGACAAAATAGGCCGCCGGCTGCAAACCAACTGCTGACCAAACACTTGACGGGACACTTGACCGAATATGCGCGCCGCAACAAAACCGCAGGTAAACATAGACGGCCAACCCGCCCTTTTGAGCCAAGCGCCCCCGGCCACCACAGAAACAGCAGAGCACCGCAACTCAAGAAGACGCCGAATGGACACTCGCGCGTCGACAAACGGACAAATCGGTCGCAAACCCGCAAGGAGTGTCCCCGGGTGCCGGCCCAAAAGGAACGTCCCCAACTGCCGGCACTTTAAAATGACCAGTCATTGGGGACGTTCTTAAATGACTACTTTACAGCTCCAGCGCCTCGGCGACTTCGGCAGCGCAGGCCAGGGCGTCGGCCATAGCGTTCACCACAAGCGAGCTGCCGTTGCGAGCGTCACCGGCAACATACACCGGCACGGCATCCGCGGAGACGCCGTCGACACGTGCCGCAAGATGCGAGCCCTCGGCGGCCATCACAGGCAGCGGACGACCAGCGGTGGCAACAGGTACGCCTACCGCATCGAACACGCCATGCTCAGGACCCGTAAAGCCGCAGGCGATGAGCACCAGCTGCGCCGGTACCTCGTGCTCGGAGCCCGCGATGCGCTCGGGCTTGCCAGCCGACCAATCCAGATCGACCACGCGCAGGCCCGCGGCCGCGCCCTTCTTGTCCAGCAGCACCTCGAGCGTATCCACGCCCCAAGCGCGCATCTCGCCGCCCATGGCAGCGATGGCCTCCTGCTGGCCGTAATCGGTCTTCTTCACGTTGGGCCACTGCGGCCAGGGGTTGCTCGCCGCGCGCGCATCAGGCGCCGCCGGCAAGAACTCAAACTGGCGCACGCTGCGCGCACCCTGACGTACCGCGGTGCCCACGCAGTCGTTACCGGTATCGCCGCCGCCAATGACCACGACGTCCAGGCCGCGTGCATCGACGACAGGCTCGCCGCCATCGAGCACCGAGACGGTCGAGGCCGTCAGGTAGTCCACGGCATACACCACGCCGGGTGCGTCAATATTCTCAGCAGCCAGTCCACGCGGGGCGCGAGCACCGGCAGCCACCACAACGGCGTCAAAGCCATTGAGCTTGGCCGCCACCGCAGGGTTCGTAACGTCAGCACCCAGCTCGAACACGATGCCCAGCTCGCGCATAAGTGCCACGCGACGCTCGACAACGGACTTCTCGAGCTTCATGTTGGGAATGCCGTACATGAGCAGGCCGCCCGGGCGGTCGTCACGCTCAAACACCGTCACGCGGGCACCGCGACGCGCAAGCTCCCATGCTGCCACCAGACCAGCAGGACCGGAGCCCACCACGGCAACCGTGGGCGCGCCCTCCCCTGCCGGCTCAAAGCGGCGCGGACCGCCGTTGGCCCACTCATGGTCGCTGATCGCACGCTCGTTGTCATGGATCGTCGTGGGCTGGCCATCGACCGAGCCCAGGTTGCATGCGGCCTCGCACAGCGCCGGGCACACGCGACTCGTGAACTCGGGCATGGGCGAGGTGAGTGACAGGCGCTCGGCGGCCTCGTCCCAACGGCCGCGGTACACCAGCTCGTTCCACTCGGGAATCAGGTTGTGCAGCGGACAACCGCTCGGACGTGCCTTGCCAAAGCTCGCGCCCATCTGACAAAACGCCACACCGCACATCATGCAGCGGCTCGCCTGGGCACGGCGCGCGTCGTCGTCGAGCTCCACGTACAGCGGATCGAAATCGCGGCTGCGCTCCTCCACGGGGCGCAGCTCATGGGTCACGCGATCGATATCAAGAAAAGCACCGGGCTTGCCCATGGCACTTACGCCTCCTTCTTGGTCGAAGCAACAGAGCTGGCAGCCACGGACGCAGCACCCGCAGCACCGCCCGCAACATCGAAGCGAGCGACATCCGCGTCACTCGCGCGACCGGTCACAATGTCAAACGCCAGCTCCTCGGCCTGCGCATGCGTCTTGCCGACGGCCTCGGCGGCGGCGACAATCGCCAGCACGCGCTCGTACTCGGTCGGAATGACCTTCACAAAGTGCTTGCTCATCGTCTCAAAGCTGTAGAGCAGCTTAATGCCGCGCGGGCTCTGCGTCGCGTCTACGTGCTCCTGGATGAGCTCGCGAATCTGCGCCAGCTCGCCGGCCGTCGGGGCCTTGAGCTCAACGCTCTCGTGGTTCACACGGGCATCGAGCGTGCCGTACTGATCGAAGACATAGGCCACGCCACCCGTCATGCCGGCGGCGAAGTTCTGCCCGACCTCGCCCAGGATGAGCGCCAGACCGCCCGTCATGTACTCGCAGCCATGGTTGCCGCAGCCCTCGACCACCACGGTGGCACCGGAGTTGCGTACGCCAAAGCGCTGGCCGGCCAGACCGTTGATGAAGCCGCGGCCGCTCGTAGCGCCAAAGAACGCAACGTTGCCCACGATGATGTTCTCGTCGAACTTATAGGTCGCATGCGGGTTGGGGCGCACCGACACCTCGCCGCCCGAAAGGCCCTTGCCAAAGTAGTCGTTGGCGTCGCCGCACACGTTGAGCGTAATGCCACGCGGAAGGAACGCGCCAAAGCTCTGACCGGCCGAACCATCGCAATCGATGGTAATGGAGCCGGCGGGCAGGCCCTCGGGATGCGCCTTGGTCACCGCGTTGCCCAAAATGGTGCCCACGCAGCGGTTGACGTTGGCGATGTCGGCGCGGAAGCGAATCGGACGCAGGTGCGCACGGGCATCGGCCGTATAGGGCACAAACAACGTGGAGTCGAGCGTCTTGTCGAGCTCGCTGTCCGCAGCCATCTGGGGCAGGAAGTGACGGCCGTCGGCACCCGGGATGTGGGCACCAAACTCACAGGTCGCGCTCGCCAGCACGGGCGACAGATCCAGCAGGTTAGCCTTGCGGTTGCCCGGGACCTCGATCTGGCGCAGGCACTCGGGATGGCCGACCATCTCGTCGACCGTGCGGAAGCCCAGGCTCGCCATGACCTCGCGCAGCTGCTCGGCAACAAAGAGCATAAAGTGCTCGACGTGCTCGGGCTTACCGCGGAAGCCGTGACGCAGGCGGCAGTTTTGCGTCGCGATGCCGGCCGGGCAGGTGTCCTGCTGGCAGTCGCGCTGCATGAGGCAACCCATGGAGATGAGCGGCATGGTCGCAAAGCCAAACTCCTCGGCACCCAGCAAGCAGGCGACAGCAACATCGGTGCCGTCCATGAGCTTGCCATCGGCCTCGAGCACCACGCGCGAGCGCAGGCCGTTTTGCAGCAACGTCTGCTGAGCCTCGGCAAGGCCGAGCTCCAGCGGCAGGCCGGCGTGCCAAATGGAATCGCGCGCCGCGGCACCCGAGCCGCCGTTATGGCCGCTGATCAAAATCTTGTCGGCGGCACCCTTGGCCACGCCGGTAGCGATGGTGCCGACGCCGGCCTCGCTGACTAGCTTGACCGACACGCGCGCACCGGGGTTGGCGTTCTTAAGATCGAAGATAAGCTCCGCCAGGTCCTCGATGGAGTAGATGTCGTGGTGCGGCGGAGGCGAGATCAGGCCGATACCGGGCGTGGACTGACGGACCTCGGCGATCCAGGGGTAGACCTTCTTGCCGGGCAGGTGGCCGCCCTCGCCGGGTTTGGCGCCCTGGGCCATCTTGATCTGAATCTCGAAGGCGCTGCACAGGTAGCGGCTCGTCACGCCAAAGCGCGCGCTTGCCACCTGCTTGATGGCGGAGTTCTTGGAGTCACCGTTGGCCAGCGGGGTCTCGCGACGCGGGTCCTCGCCGCCCTCGCCCGAGTTGGAACGGCCATGCAGGCGGTTCATGGCGATGGCCATGCACTCGTGTGCCTCTTTGCTGATGGAGCCATACGACATGGCACCGGTGTTAAAGCGGCGGACAATGTTGAGCGCAGGCTCGACCTCGTCGAGTGCCACCGGGGTGCGGCCGCTGGCATCAAAGTCCAGCAGGTCGCGCAGGCGCACGGCACGGCCGGTGCGGCGCAGACGGGCGCTGTACTCCTTAAAGGTGTCGTAGCAGTCCTCACGGCAGGCGGTCTGCAGCAAGTAGACAGTCTGCGGATCGATAAGGTGATCCTCGCCGCCGAGCGGGCGCCACTTGGTCAGACCCAGCGTGGGCAGCTGATCGGGAGCCGGGCTCTTAAGGATAGCGAGCGCGGCATCGTAGCGCTCGTTTTGCTCGCGCTCGACGTCCTCGACGCCCATACCGCCCACACGGCTCACCGTGCCGGCGAAATATGCGTTAACGAACTCCGGCGTAAAGCCCACGGCCTCGAAGATCTGCGCCGAATGGTAGCTCTGCACCGTGGAGATGCCCATCTTGGACATGATGGAAACGATGCCGGCGGTCGCAGCCTTGTTGTAGTTGACGATGCCCTGCTCGGCCGTCACATCCAGGTCGCCGCGTGCCGCCAAATCGCGGATGCACGCATGCGCGTTATACGGATAGATGCCGCTCGCGGAGTAGCCCACCAGCGCCGCAAAGTCATGCGGGGACACGGCGTCGCCGCACTCCACCACGATGTCGGCAAAGGTACGCACGCCGGCGCGGATCAGGTGGTTGTGCACGCAGCCCACGGCGAGCAGCGACGGCACGGGTACCTCGCCCACTCCGGCACGATCGCTCAACACCACGATGTTCACGCCGTCGCGGACCGCAGCCTCAACGTCCTCTGCAAGCTGCTTGAGCGCAGCCTGCAGCGCGCCCTCGCCGGCATCGCGGCGGTACACGGCACGGAAACGGCAGGTCTTAAAGCCCACGCGGTCGATGGCACAGATGCGGTTGAACTCCTCCTCGCTCAGCAGCGGACGCTCCAAGCGCACCAGCTGGCAGGCCGTGCGGGAATCCTCGAGCAGGTTGCCGTGGTTGCCAAGGTAGAGCGTGGTCGAGGTTACCACATGCTCGCGCAGGGCATCGATGGGCGGATTCGTGACCTGGGCGAACAGCTGATAGAAGTAGTCGAAGAACGAACGCGTCTTCTTGGACAGGCAGGCCAGCGGCGCATCGATGCCCATCGAGGCGAGCGGCGCCTTGCCCTGCTGGGCCATGGGACGCACGACCTCATCGACGTCATCCCAGTGATACCCGAGCTTGGCCATGCGCACGGCGGCAGGTACCTCGGCGTCCTCGGCGGGCGTTGCCGCAGCGGGCTCATCGAGCGCGTCAACGGTCAGCGTCTCCTCGGCAATCCAATCACGGTAGGGCTTTTCCTTGGCGTAACAGGCGCGCAACTCGTCGTTGTAGATAACGCGGCCGCGGGCAAAGTCGACCTCGAGCATCTGGCCCGGCCCCAGACAACCGCTCGTCAGGATGTTCTCGGGGCTTACCTCGATGGTGCCCACCTCGCTTGCCAGCATAAAGCGACCGTCGCGCGTCACATAGTAGCGGGCGGGACGCAGACCGTTACGGTCGAGGGCGGCGCCCAGCGTGCGACCGTCGGTAAAGGCGATGGCCGCCGGGCCATCCCACGGCTCCATGAGCATGGACTGGTAGGCGTCGTAGGCGCGGCGCTCCTCACTCAGGCTGTCGTTGTGATCCCACGGCTCGGGCAGCAACATGGACGCGGCACGCGTAAGCGGTCGACCGTTCATGACCAAAAACTCAAGCACGTTGTCCAGAATCGCGGAATCGGAGCCCTCGCGGTTGATGATGGGCATCACGCGCTCAAGATCGTGCTGCAACACGGGGCTGTACAGGTTGGGCTCGCGGGCGCGGATCCAGTTGACGTTGCCCTTGAGGGTGTTGATCTCGCCGTTGTGGATGATAAAGCGGTTGGGGTGTGCGCGCTCCCAGCTGGGCGTAGTGTTGGTGGAGTAGCGCGAGTGGACGAGCGCCACGGCCGTCTTGACGGCGGCGTCGTTGAGATCGATGAAGAAGCGGCGCATCTGCGTGGCGACCAGCATGCCCTTGTACACGATGGTGCGCGAGCTCATGGAGCACACATAGAAGATCTTGTCGCGCAGGGCAAACTCGGTGTCGGCCTTCTTTTCGATGGTGCGGCGGCACACGTACAGGCGACGCTCAAAGGCATCGCCGGCGGGCGTGTCGTCCGGACGGCCCAGGAAGGCCTGCAGGATAGTGGGCATGCAGGCACGGGCCGTCTCGCCCAGGTCGTGCGGGTCGACCGGCACCTCGCGCCAAAAGAGCAGCGGCACGCCGGCCTCGGCGCAACCCTCCTCAAACACGCGGCGGGCATCCTCTACGCCCTTGTCGTCCTGCGGGAAGAACAGCATGGCCACGCCATAGTCGCCCTCTGCCGGCAGAATCTGGCCGCACTTTTGAGCCTCTTTACGGAAAAAGTGATGCGGAACCTGGAATAGGATGCCAGCGCCGTCGCCGGTGTTCTTCTCGAGTCCCGTGCCACCGCGGTGCTCCAAGTTGACCAGAATGGACAGCGCATCGTCCAGAATCTGGTGATGGCGCTCACCGTTGATATCGGCAAGCGCGCCGATGCCACATGCATCGTGGTCGAATTCGGGGCGATAAAGGCCCTGCTGCTGAGCGGAATCTGCCTGCATCGCGATCCTCCCCTAGATATTAGACAGTCAGTTGAATAGGCATACTAGGAGCATCGCCGGCCCGTTGTGTTTCCCGCCCGTTTCGAAACAATCGCGTAACGCACGCCCTACGAGTGGGTGCCGCCGACCTCAAGGACGACAACAAGGACCACAGGTTCGGCCTGTAAGCCCACCGCTTCAAACATCTCAATCTGTAACAGTAAGACCCGATTTCGATGACTAACTGTTACAGATTGAGATTTTCTGCAGGACGGGTTTGGTTTGTCTCGATCCGTAACACGAAGGGCAGGTTTTGGCGGTCAGCTGTTACAGATCGAGATTTTCCATAGGACCATTTCTTCCCGTATTGATCTGTAACACCTAGACCCAATTTCCATCCCTCGTTGTTACAGATCAAGACATTTCGGCAATCCCCTTTTACCATCCTATTCAAATACAACAATTCTGTTAGTCGCGGTTAACTTTTAAGCCTAAAACGGGTATCCTTTGCGACGTCAAACAAACGGCACGCAGGAGCTCACCATGCTCAACCCTCTCAAACATCATTTTGGCTCCCGGCGCACCGGTGGTCACGGAGGCCTAGACATTGCACGGCATATCGGCCCCGGGCTGCTCGTGACCGTCGGCTTTATCGACCCGGGCAACTGGGCCTCCAATATGGCCGCGGGCTCGCAGTTTGGCTACGCGCTGCTGTGGATCGTCACGCTGTCCACGATTATGCTCATTGTGCTGCAGCACAACGCGGCGCACCTGGGTATCGCCACGGGTGCCTGTCTTGCCGAGGCCACGACACGCTACCTCCCCCGCTTCGTTGGACGCACGGTACTCGCCAGTGCCTATCTCGCGACCATCGCCACCGCCATGGCCGAAGTCCTGGGTGGCGCGATTGCCCTTCAAATGCTCTTTGGGCTGCCCGTGCGCGCGGGCTGTGTCATCGTGACCGCAGTATCGATGGCGATGCTCATGACGAGCTCCTACAAGCGCGCCGAGCGATGGATCATCGCCTTCGTCGGCGTGGTAGGACTCTCGTTTTTGGCCGAGCTTGCACTAGTCAAGGTCGACTGGCCGCAAGCCGCCGCAAGCTGGATCACGCCCAGTATGCCCACTGGCTCTGCCGCGATTATCGTGAGTGTCCTGGGCGCGGTCGTTATGCCCCACAACCTCTTTCTACACTCCGAGGTCATCCAATCCATGCACTTCGAAGGCCAAGGCGAGCAGGTTATCGAAGAGCGTCTGCGCTACGAGCTCTTCGACACGCTCTTTTCGATGGGCGTGGGTTGGGCAATCAACTCGGCCATGGTCACCCTGGCCGCGACGACCTTCTTTGCGCACGGCATGGTCGTAGACGACCTCGCCGTCGCAGCGGCCACGCTCTCCCCCATCTTGGGCCCGGCAAGCTCGACCATCTTTGCGGTGGCACTGCTGTTTGCGGGCATATCGAGTAGTGTGACGGCGGGCATGGCGGCGGGCACCATCACCGCGGGCATGTTCGACGAGGAATACGACATCCACGACCGACATTCCTCGATTGGGGTGGCGGCCTGTTTCGTCGGCGCAGTGACGGCGTGTCTGGTCGTCCCAAATCCTTTTGAAGGTCTCATCTGGAGTCAGGCGCTGCTGTCGCTTCAGCTGCCGATTACGGTCTTTGTGCTCATACGACTCACCAGTTCACCCCGCGTCATGGGCAAATACGCCAACTCGCGCCCGCTCAACGCATTGCTCGTAGGGATCGGTGTCGTCGTAACGACTCTCGACATCGTGCTGCTGACCGGGATGTAACGAGGCCGCATGCCCACCCAGTCAAACGTCTCGATCTGTAACATCTAGACCTGCTTTTGATGTCTAGATGTTACAGATCGAGATCATTCCGAGGGACAGCTCCGTTTGTCTCAATCTGTAACAGATGGACCCGTTTTGAGCCACTACATGTTACAGATTGAGATCTTCTGCCAGACGGTTTTGGTTTGTCTTGATCTGTAACAAGTGGGCCCAATTTCCACTTCTAGATGTTACAGATCGAGACATTTCTTCAGCCCCAACCTTTTGTCTCGATCTGTAACAGATAGACCCGTTTTGAGCCGTTAGACGTTGCAGGTTAAGACAAAAGGTCGGCCGGACTCACGACAGACAGGATCGGCTAACTGCAGCCGTAATCTCTTGGGGACGGAGGAAAAGGGCCCCGGCCGGGATATCCGACCGAGACCCTTGGACAGAGCTATGTTCGGCTTTCGCTGTGTGCCTGCGAGCTACTCCTCGACGAGCTCAAACTGATCGGGACCGACGCCGCACACCGGGCAGACGTAATCCTCGGGCAGCTCGGGCGTGTCGACCTCAACCTCATAACCGCAAACGGTGCACACGAACTTATACGTCTTCTTTTCCTCAGCCATGATGTTCTCCTCTCGAACGTGACTGCTGGTGTACTTGCTTATTAGTATATGTTCTCAATAATATAATGCAAGTATTTTTAAAACATTTCTAGCCTTGATACGAGGACGCCTTCGGAGGCGTCTTGCCCTTCAGCACCTTGTGGTAGTAGTCATAGGTCAACGGCGTCTCGCCGCTCAGACGCTCGGCATCCTCAACCTCGCCGATAAACAGCAGGTGCGTGCCCACGTCCACGGTGTCGATCAGACGGCAACTAAACAGCGCTGCCGCGTGCTCGGGCACATAGGGCATGCCAAGGGCAGTCTCGCGGGTCTCGTACTTGGCAAACTTGTCATAGTCGCTGCTGGTGCGGAACCCAAAGTTGCCAATGTAGAGCATATCGGCCGTCTGATCGATCACGGTCAGCGCAAAGGCCTTGGCGGACGAGATAACACCAGACGTGACATTTTCCTTATTCACGGCAACCGAGATGCGCGGCGGCGTAGACGTCACCTGCACCGCCGTGTTGATGACGCAGCCGGCGCGCAGTCCATCGGCCGCGGCGCTCACCACATACAGGCCGCTCGGCATCGTAAAGAACGCAGTTTTATCCATAACGATCACTCCCCTAACCCGGGTTGGAACCTCATGGAAGTATGTACTCACAAAAAAGGCGGCGCCCATAACGGATGCCGCCCTTGAGACATATGTGTCAGAACAGTAAGCAAGATGAGACGCCCACAGTTGCGGTGAAATAGGGACTGAATAGCCCCTCAAACAGGCAAAACAGTCCGTATTCCACCACAACTTATGAAGGGTGGTCAGCGGTTGCGTTCCTTGAGCGCACGATCGATCTCGCGCTGAACGTCGCGCTTGGCCATGTCTTCGCGCTTGTCGTAGAGCTTTTTGCCGCGGCCCAGGCCCAGCAGCAGCTTTACGCGGCCGTCGGTATTAAAGTAGAGCTCCAACGGCACCAACGCATAGCCGCGGTTGCGTAGTTTGCCGTCAAGAAAATCAATCTCCTTGCGATGCAGCAGCAGACGACGCCGGCGATCGGGATCACGATTCCACACGCCACCATGGCTATAAGGGTGAATATGCAGGCCCACGAGCCAGCACTCGCCGCCACGAATCAGCGCAAACGTGTCGGTGATCTGGCAGGCACGCTCGCGAATCGACTTGACCTCGGTACCGCTCAGTTCGATGCCGCACTCAAACGTCTCGTCGATAAAGTACTCGTGATGTGCCGAGCGATTCTTGGAGATGAGCTTGCGCTCGCGCTTACTGGGCATCGCCGGCCTCCTTGGCGCCATCGGAACCCTTGCCCGTAGCTCCGCGCTTAGCTTTGCGCTCGGCGTTGAGCTCGGCATCGCTCTCGCGCACCAGCTTAATGATCGCCGCGCAGGCCTCCTCGCCCACCAAGTCACGAGCACGCACCGTCAGACGCGTCGCCTCCTGCTTGTCGCCGTCGCTCGCGGCATCGGTCGCGCACATGATCAGGCAAATGGCAATCTCGGCCGAAGGCGAGGTCGGCACGCCTTGCAGGGCCAGTTCACCCATCACGTGGTCGTCGCTCTCATCGGCGGCATCGGGATAGGCAGTATGAATCTTGTTGAGCAGGCGCGTCGTATGCGCATCGCCAGGCGCTAAGCGTAGTGCCAGACGTGCACAACCCACGGCCGCCGAGACGTTCTCGGTCTCAGGCTCCAAGAAGTACTGCCCCAGGTTGGCATAAGCGCGGGCGGCACACTTGCCGTCGCTCGCACGCTCCAGCACCGAAAACGAAAGCGAAGCCCACTCCTGCTTGTCCTCGAGCACGCGAAACAGCTCGGCAAGGTCCAGGCGATAGTTGCAGTTCATGGGGTCCCAACGCACAGCCTGCATCAGGGCATTACGAGCGCTCACATAATCCTGCTGGCGAATGTAGGCAAACGCCATGTCAGAGTACAGGCGGTCAAACGGCACCTCGACCTGCACGAGCTCGCGCGGATCCTTCTCCACGCGGCGATAGGCCAAGCGCTCAAACTTGCTATCGAAACTAAAGTATTGGCGCTTCTCCTCCGTCTTGCACTCGGCGTCGATATACTCCTCGGCGAGCTCCACCAGGCGCTCCAACAGCGGCGTCGCCGTGGACAAGTCTCCCTGCGCCAGGTAATTCTCGGCATACGTGATGTCTTGTAGGCTGATGGGCAGATCCATGGCAACTCCTCGGTCCAGGTGAAACGCAGCTCATTCCACGCAAGCGGTGTATACACAAAGCCCGGGTCTCTTACGAGGCCCGGGCATTCATTTTGTGGTAGCCCGTACCAGATTCGAACTGGTGATCTCCGCCTTGAGAGGGCGGCGTCCTAAACCGCTAGACGAACGGGCCATATGTAGCAAATGCAATGGCTGGGATGGAGGGAGTCGAACCCCCATTGACGGAACCAGAATCCGCTGTCCTGCCATTAGACGACATCCCAATGACTGCATCGCTGCGCTCGGCTGTGCCTTTGCGCAAGAAAGAAATATACGGGAAGACCCGTCGTGACGCAAGCCCCAATTTTAACTTTTTTGAAATTCGGCCAAATTGCCCCGATTTAGCCCGACCCGTGAAGGACCTGTGGAGCTAGCCGCCGCACACGAAGGGCAGAACACCGCGAACGGTAGCCGTCGACCGTTGGCAGATTCTATCCCAAGAACGATAGCGCCAGGTAACACAATCGAAGCGACAATAATCGCGTAGACATCGAGGCGCTATGGACGAAGAGCTGGATTACCTATGGGAGACCTTGGGGCTCGAGATATCCGCCGGACCTTGGCCCGACCGGGACAAAATCCACCCCACGCTGCGTCCCGCCATCACGGTGATGCAAGCGGAATACCGTCACGCCTCGTTTTTAATTATGCGGACGTCATGGCACGCGGCGCTCCCCGACCTCAAGCGCATCCAGGCGAGCCTCGTCGAGTTATCCGGCATGCCGACCGTCATATCCGAGACACATCTGGAGCGACGGCAGCGCGAACGCCTGCAGCGACAGCGGATTCCGTTTATCTGCTCCGGCGTTCAGGCATACCTGCCCTTTATGGACGAAGAGTACTGGAGCGACACGCCCGACAAGCACGTAAAGATCTACGACCCACACGAATGGGCACGGCTGGAGGACTGACTGAGGCAGGCTCATCGGCGGAAAGTGCGTCCCAGATTTCAAGCTCAAACTGGTCCCCACTTTCCCGTCGAGCCCTCAACCGGAAACCGTGTCCCAGAATCAGCGCTCGAAACGGGACGCACTTTCCGCAGCTGCTACAGCAGTGCCTGGGTCCAGGCCGCTTCCTTAAAGCCGGGGATCGCAAAGTCGTCGCCCACCAGTAGCGGACGCTTGACCAGCATGCCATCGGTCGCCAACAGCTCGTAACACTCCTGATCCGTCATCCCCGCGTCCAGGCGCGCCTTCAGGCCAAGCTCTCGATACTTCATGCCCGACGAGTTAAAGAAGCGACGCACCGGCAGCCCCGAACGCGCAATCCAGGTCGCAAGTTCCTCAGCCGAAGGATTGTCTGTAACAATATCGCGATCGACGTACTCAACCCCATGCTCGTCCAACCAGGCCTTGGCCTTTTTACACGTCGAGCATTTGGGATATTCAACAAACAGCACTGCCATGGGGATTCCCTTCTTAGAAAAGACAAGTGTTTGGCAAACAGCGCATCGATGGCCATCTGCGACCGATGCCGATATTGTAGCCAGCGCCGACGTACAGGCGGTCGCGGTTTTCCATCTTGAGGTTAACGTCTCGTATGGGCGCTCATGGGACGCGCCGCAAACCCCTATCCCATCTCGCGCATCCAGCGATCGAATGTCCCCACGCACACGCCCAGGCGTTTGGCCGCCTGACTCCGCGTGATAGCACCCGCCTCGTAGGTCGTCCGCACGAGGTCAAACTGCGGAGGGCGCGGCTTACGAGGCCGACCAAAGCGCACACCGCGGGCCTGCGCCGCCGCGATCCCCTCGGCCTGGCGCTGATGGATGTTTTCTCGCTCCACCTGTGCCACGTAGCTCAGCAGCTGCAAAACGATATCCGCAATCAGCGTGCTTGTCACATCGGGCGCCCCGTTGCCCTTGGCGCGCGTGTCGAGCAACGGCATGTCCAGCACCACGATGGCGGCGCCGAGCTCTTTGGTTATGCGCCGCCATTCCTCGAGAATCTCGCTATAGTTGCGACCCAGCCGATCGATAGAAAGCACCACCAGCACGTCCCCATCCCTCAGCGCGCACAACAGCTCACGATAGCGCGGGCGGTCGAAGTCCTTGCCGCTGGCGTGGTCGGCAAAAATGTTCTCCGGTTCCACGCCATAGGCGCTCAGCGCATCCAGCTGCCGATTCAGATTTTGGTCGCGCGAACTCACGCGCGCATATCCGTATGCCGTTGCCATGTCATCCCCGCTCTCTCATGAACCCGTCAAAAAGGGACAGGTTTATTTTGGTAGGTTTTATCTCCCATATCGCAGGCGGAAGGGCAAACGAGCGCGCGGCAAGACAATCGAACAGCCGCATAAAAAGGGCGGCCCAAAAAGACCGCCCCATTCTCTACCAGCCACCAAGCCCCAGCTAGTGGATAAGCTTAAAGTCCAAATGTCCGCGAGTAGTGTTGACGCGCAGGACCTCGATAATCACGCGCTGCCCCAGCTCATAGCGGGTCCCCGTGTCGGCACCTGTGAGCGTGAGCGCGTCCTCGTCAAACTCGAACCACTCGTTGCCCAGGCTCTTAATTGAAACCAGGCCCTCGACCTGCGTCAGATCCAGGCGTACGAACAGGCCCATGCTGCTGACCCACGAGACCGTTCCGGCATAGCGCTCGCCCAGGCGATCCTCATAGTACTGGGCGATCTTGATCTTTTGCGTCGCATGGCTGGCAGCATCGGCCGCACGCTCCGCATCGCTGCACGCACGGCAAATCTGCGGCAGAATGCGTGGCAGGGACTCGCGACCTTTACCGATGAGCCGGGGCGTGCGTAGCAAGGCGTCCTTGCCGCCCAGCTGCTCATAGGCCAGCTGCAGCTTGAGCACGCGGTGCACCACCAAATCGGGATAGCGGCGAATAGGACTCGTAAAGTGGCAGTAGCACGGCGCGGCAAGCGCAAAGTGCCCCTCGTTGCGCGGCTTGTACAGTGCGCGCTGCATGCTGCGCAACAGCAGCGTGTTGACAAGCGGCGCGTTGGCCGTGCCAGCCGCGGCGTCAACCGCAGCCTGCAGCTCATCGGGACTTCCCAAGGCAATACCAGCCGCACGGCGGTCGTCGATGATGCCCAGCTGCGCCAGCGCCACGGCGGCACCGTGCAGGCTGTCGGGACTGGGATCATCGTGTACGCGATAGCAAGCCTCAATGTCGCGGTCGGCCAGCCACTCGGCCACGCACTCGTTGGCGAGCAGCATGGCCTCCTCGATCAGCGACGTGGCGCACGAGCGCTCGCGAGCCACGATCTGCACGGGCACACCGTCCTCGTCCAAGAGCGCGCGGATCTCGGCCGTATCAAAGTCGACCGAACCGCGCGCGCGACGAATGCGGCGGCGGAGCTCCGCAAGCTCGTTGGCGGCAACCAAAAAATCACCCAGGTCGACGTTATAGCCGTGGGCTGTCTCCTCGCATGCAAGCCCACGCTCAAGCGCCTCCTCGCGCGAGGCCTCGGCAGCCGCAACATCCTCGGCGGCACCCTCCAACACCGAATATTCCACCGCGCCGGCACGCACCAGCAGCGCCTCGGCGCCATCATAGTCCATACGCACGCGCGAGCGAATCACGCTGGGATACGGGTCGTACCGGCGCACGCGGCCCTGCGCGTCGAGCTCAATGTCGACGGTAAACGCCAAGCGGTCCTCGTTTGGACGAAGCGAGCACAGGTCATTAGACAGGCGCTCGGGCAGCATGGGGAGTACACGATCGGCAAGATACACCGACGTCGTGCGGTGACGAGCCTCAAGATCGATATGCCCGTCCCACGCCACATAGTGCGAGACGTCGGCGATGTGGACGCCCAACTTGTAGCCACCCTCGGGCGTGCACTCCAGCGAAATGGCATCGTCAAAGTCGCGCGCGTCGACCGGGTCAATCGTGATGACAAAGCGGTCGCGCAGGTCGCGGCGAAGCGGATCCTTGAGCGCCGCGGCCACGTCAAGCGAAAGCGCCCCGGCCTCGGCAAGCGCGGCCTCGGGATAGCTATCGGTATAGCCATAACGCGCCATCACATACTGAACGCCCAAATCGGGCGCGTCATCGCCGCCAATGCGGCGATCGATCGTCACCGTGCCCGATTCCAGGCGCGTCGGATACGTTAGGATGCGCGCGACGACGACATCGCCAGGATGCACGTCCAGGCGTTCGGCAGAGGTGTCCTCGGGCAAAATAAAGAAGTCGGCCTTCAGGCGCGAATCGAGTGGCTCGATCACCCCGAGCGGACCGGCAGTCTGATACGTGCCCACCACGCTGATGGCGGCGCGCTCGACGACGCCTTCAATCACGGCGCGCCGCTCACCATGCGGGCTGTTCTTAATGCTCACGGCAACGGTATCGCCATCCATGATCTCGCGCTTGCCGCGGCCCATGACCTTGTAGTCGCCGTTTTCGGTTATGACATAGGCACTGTGTTCATGGAGCTGCACGCGGCCAGTCAGGCTCGGACGACGCTCGCTGCGCACCGGCCCGCGCTTATTGCGAGCTCCACGCTTATGCTTGTTATTGCGCCCCATAGCGCCTCCTTGCTATCGATTGCCGTTTACATTTCAAGAGTCTACCCAAATGACCCCTAGAGGACGGAGGAAAACGGATCACTCGAATCGAACGACCCCCTAAGTAATCCGTTTTTTCCCGTCCGGGGGATTAAAAAAACGGGACGCCCCAAAAGGAACGACCCGTTGGAAGGAACGAATTCCAAACATGCCTACACGCGCAGGTAGCGGCGCATAGCGATGGCGGAACCAAAGAGACCGATAATGACGCCGACCAGAATCAGCGCGGCGTAAGTCACCAGGTAGTACTGCATCGGCAGGGCAAACGACATCCAGCCGATGCTCTCCTGCAGACGCGGAACCATAAGGTTGCGCAGCAGCTCCAGCGCGCCGATGGAAAGCAGCGAGCCCAAGATGGCCTGCAGCACGCCCTCGGTAATGAACGGCCCGCGAATAAAGCCATTGCTGGCACCCACCAGGCGCATGATCGCGATCTCGCGGCGACGCGCCGTAATGGACAGGCGAATCGTGTTGTTGATAAAGATGAACGCGATAAAGGTCAGCAGGCCAACGAGCACCACAGCGGCGATACGGATGTAGTTAGTCACCTGGAACAGGCGGCTCACTTCCTCTTGGCCGTACAGCACGCTCGCGTTGACGTCACCGTCGTCCGCGATCTTCTGGAAGTCGGCGTTCTTCTTGAGCTTCTTTGCCGTGCTCTCGACCTGAGACGGGTCATCCATCTCGATCGCAAACGAAGCCGGCAGCGGGTTCTGGCCGTCGAGCGCGCTCATGGTAGCATCGGCGTTACCCGACATCTTGCTCGTGTACTCGGCCAGCGCGTCGTCCTTGTCCTTATAGGTCACGGACTTCACATTGCTCCACGTCTTGAGCTCGGCCTCAAAGGCCTGGACGTCTGCCTGATCGGCGTCATCGCTAATAAAGGCGTTGATGACAACCTGATCCTCGACGGTGCCGATCACGGAGTTCAGCATCGCGGAACCCATGATGAACAGGCCGATGATAAACAGCGAAAGGAAGATCGTGATGACGGCGCCGAGCGAGGTGGTCCAGTTACGGAAGAAGTGGCTCATTGCCTCTTTGAGCGAGTAGCCCACGTTAGTTGGTGCCATAGTTGCCGTAACCTCCCCTCTCCTGGTCGCGGATTACGTGGCCGCCCTCGAGGGCGATCACGCGACGGTGCATGCTATCGACCATCTCGCGGTCGTGCGTAGCGACGATCACGGTGGTACCGGTGCGGTTAATGCGCTCGAGCAGCTTCATGATGCCCAGCGAAATCGCCGGGTCGAGGTTGCCCGTGGGCTCGTCGCAGATCAGCAGCGGCGGGCGGTTGACCATGGCGCGGGCAACGGCAACGCGCTGTTGCTCGCCACCGGAAAGCTGATCGGGCAGCGAGTCCATCTGATCGGCCAGGCCGACCAGACGCAGCACCTCGGGAACCTGGCTGCGAATGACACCCTTGGGCTTGCCGATGCACTGCAGGGCAAACGCCACGTTTTCGTAGGCAGACTTTTGAGGCAGAAGCTTAAAGTCCTGGAACACGGCACCAATCTGACGGCGCAGGAACGGAACCTTGCGGTTCTTGATCTTCATGAGATCCTGGCCGGCGACCAAAATGCGACCGCTCGTGGGCCTGACGTCACGGTTGAGCGTCGACAGCAGCGTGGTCTTACCCGAGCCGGAGTGACCGACCAAAAAGACGAACTCGCCCGGATAGATCTCGATGTTGATGTCATCGAGCGCGGGTTTGTTGGGCTGCGCCGGATAGATCTTGGTGACGTGCTCCATAAGGATGACGGGCTCGACACCGGCCTGCTTGGCCATCTTCTTGCGGCTGGCCTGCGGGTCGATGGGCGCAAACACCGACGTAAAATCGGGGTTGTTGAGCGCGTTATCGAGGCTTGCAACCTCGGCGGCCTGATCGCTCTCGACCACTGGGGCAGCAGGCTGCGTGGGGTCGGGAATAGCGGCAAAGAGACCGGACTGCGCAGGCTGAGGAGCCGGCGTCGCAGGGGCCATGGGGTCGGGAATGCCGGCCATGGTAGGCTGCGGCGTGGCGGCGCCAGCCTGAGGCTGCTCCACGCGAGCGGTCACGGCCTGAACGGGTTCAAAACCCGCCGTGCCGGAAAGCGCGACATCGCTGGTTGGATTGTAGGCAAAGGGATCGGATGCCGGCTGTGCCTGATCTGCCGGCTGAGCGGGGGCCTGAGCAACAGGCTGGCCCTCTGAATCCGGAGTGGCGAAACGACTGCCCTGGACGCCTGCCTGCGTCTTGGGGGCATCATCGCCCGCACCGGAGGTACGGAAGTGGTTACCCACTGGTGCTCCTTATCGTCGTGCGTTTAAACTACATGAGCGCTTTGTATTTTAGCAGCATTAGCTTTGCTGCACATAAGAAGCATGGCGTGGTTAGGGATCCCGTCGGCCGGACACAGGGTTACTCTCCAAATCGTCCTCGGACATGTCGGAGCCCCCGCTGCGCGCTTCGCGCGGCGGGGGCTCCTCCGTCCTGCGGAAAGATTTGGAGAGTAACCCTGTGCCCGGCCTGCGATAACTAAGGGGTCGCCGCGTTTATCTTGAGGTGCTGCATATACAAAGCTGGAAGGGTCTGAATTGCGCTTTGTCGATATATGCCCTTTTTCCTGATGGGACCGTGCTTGAGGGGCGTCTTCATGAGTTGCGGTGAAATAGGGACTGTTTTACCAGTTAAAAGGTCTAATCAGTCCCTATTTCACCGCAACTGAAACAGGGGCGCTCTCCAAGAGAGCGCCCCTGCCGGGTTTCCATAGTTCTGGCGAAGCAGTCCTTGAGATCCGCCTTGCCTTATGCCAAGAACTCCTTGGTGGTCGCCACGATGTTGGCGGCGTCCAGGCCATACTTGTGCAAGAGCTCGGCACCCGGGCCGGACTCGCCAAAGGTGTCGTTGACGCCGATCTTCTTGAGGGGCGTCGGGCACTGCTCGCACAGGACGTCGGCAACGGCGCTGCCCAGGCCACCGATTACAGAATGCTCCTCGACGGTCACGACGTGGCCGGTCTTGGTGGCGCTCTTGACGATCAGGTCGGCATCGATGGGCTTGATGGTGTGCATGTTGATGACCTCGGCGTCGATGCCCTCGGCAGCGAGCTGCTCGGCGGCCTCGAGAGCCTCGCCGACCATCAGGCCGCAGGCGATGATGGTGACGTCGGCGCCCTCGCGCATGACAATGCCCTTACCCAACTCGAAGTTGTAGGTCTCGGGGTCGTTGATAACCGGCGAGGCCAAACGAGCGAAGCGCATGTACACCGGACCGTCGCACTCGTAGGCGGCGCGCGTTACGGCGCGGGCCTCGACGTCGTCGGCAGGAACGATCACAGTCATGCCGGGGATGACGCGCATGAGGGCAATATCCTCGCAGCACTGGTGCGTGGCGCCATCCTCGCCCACCGAGATACCGGCATGCGTGGCACCGATCTTAACGTTGAGGTGCGGGTAGCCGATGGAGTTGCGGACCTGCTCAAAGGCGCGACCGGCAGCGAACATGGCAAAGGTGCTCGCGAAGGCAACGCGGCCGGTGGTCGCGATACCGGCGGCGACGCCCATCAGGTTGCTCTCGGCAATGCCCACATCGAAGAAGCGGTCGGGGCAGGCTGCCTTGAACTTGCCGGTCTGCGTGGCGGCAGCCAGGTCGGCGTCGAGGACCACAAAGTCATCGTGCTCGTTGGCGAGCTCGACGAGGGCCTCGCCGTAGCTTACGCGCGTGGCGATTTTCTTGACGTCTGCCATCCTAGAGCTCCTCTCCGGCGGCCGTGAGCTCTGCCATGGCCTGCTCAAACTGTTCATCGTTGGGGGCCTTACCGTGCCAACCCACCTGGTTCTCCATAAAGGAAACGCCCTTGCCCTTCATGGTCTCGGCGATAATGGCGGTCGGCTGGCCCTTGGTAGCGCGAGCCTCGGCAAAGGCGGCGCGGATCTGGTCGAAGTCGTTGCCGTCGGCGAGCTCCACCACGTGGAACTTAAAGGCACGGAACTTGTCGGCGAGCGGCATGGGGTCGTTGACCTCCTCGACGGGACCGTCGATCTGCAGGCCGTTGTGGTCGACGATCACGCAGAGGTTATCGAGCTGCTGGTTGCCGGCAAACATGGCGGCCTCCCAGACCTGGCCCTCCTCGCTCTCGCCATCGCCCAGCAGGGCGTACGTGCGGTAAGTATCACCCCAGTGCTTGGCGGCAACCGCCATGCCCACGGCGGCGGAGATGCCCTGGCCCAGCGAGCCGGTGGACATATCGACGCCCGGGGTGTCGTTCATGTTGGGATGACCCTGCAGGTGGCTGCCGATATGACGCAGCGTCTCGAGGTCCTCCTTGGGGAAGAACCCGCGCTCGGCGAGCACGGCGTACAGACCCGGAGCACAGTGGCCCTTGGAGAGCACAAAGCGATCGCGGTCGGCCTTGCGGGGATCGGCCGGGTCGACGTTCATTTCCTCAAAGTACAGATAGGTCATGATGTCGGCAGCGCCGAGCGAACCGCCCGGATGGCCGGACTTGGCAGCGTGCACTCCGGTGACGATGCCCTTCCTTACCTCGTTGGCAACCTTTTTGAGCTCTTCGTCGCTCATTGTGCCTTCCTTTCATCCTCTTTAGACAAGATGCGCACGGCACAGAAGGTCGTCCCAACCCAGCCGCGATGCACGTACGTCATTCATTATGCTGGAAACTGGAAGCTTTACCAGAGTATTTATCATTATTTGAACAATTGAGCAGGCAGAACCGCTGATGAAACGGTTTATCAATGTGAACGTCTTTTGGATGGAACGCAGTCGGCCCTACGCGTTAATGTCCTTGAAGCCCTCACCGAAAGTTTCCGTAACGTCGGCCACGGTCACGATGGCGCGCGGGTCGCGCTCGCGCACGATCGTCTTGAGGGTATTGAGCTCTCGACGGCTCACGATGACCATAACCACTGGCTTCTCGGCACCCGAATACATGCCAGTCGCCTTAAACTTGGTACAACCACGACCCAGGCCATACATGATATCGGCAGCGATATCAGGGAACTTGTCCGAGATGATGAGTACCATACGGCGTTTGTTGCCACCATCGACCACGGCATCGATCACGTAGCCGCTAATGACCATCGAAAGGCCTGCATACAGTGCGTTTTCGATTGAAAAGACCGGAGCCGATAGCGCGCATACGGCAACATCGATCGCCATGACGGTCGAGCCCACCGGCAGCGAGGTGTTACGCGAGATGATTTGGCCAATCGTGTCCGAGCCGCCGGTGTTGGCGCCGGCGCGCAACACCATGCCGTAACCGATGCCCGTAATAATGCCGCCCCACATGGCAGGGAGCATCAGGTCCGCATCCGCCAGAGGTGCTACAAACGGGGCGAACAGATCGGTAAAGAAGCCCAGCAGCACAAAGCCCGTCGCGGTCTGCACCACGTAGAACATGCCGCCCTCGCGCATAACGACCAACAACAGCAAGGCGTTCATCACGATCGTCTGAATACCAACGGGAAGCGATAGGCCGCGCGCCGCGCCGACCGCCTGGATAATGGTGGCAAGGCCCGTAACGCCACCGGCGGCAAGACCGTTGGGAATCAAAAACAAGTCGGTCGCGATGGCGGCCAAGGCACACCCCAACATGATCTGGGGCAGGTCGTGAAAGAAGTTCATCGAAAGAATGCGCTTGATGTCCAGACGATATGCCATGCTGCCTCCCTCAAAAAGCGCACCCAAACGGATGCGCTTTGAACTTCTTCTTGTATTCGATTCTACCGATTCGCCGGACAAAAACCACCCCTGCGCAGGGTTTATTCTGGATACAAACCCGTCCAACCGTTGGGCTTGGCATCGGCTTGAAGCTGCCCGATGTTTTAGACCTCCGAGCCTTCTGCATCGGCGTTGCCGGTGGCCCAGCGATGGTAGCCAATAACAAACGGGTCCAGGTCGCCATCGTCAAGAACGGCCTCGACATTGCTGGTCTCCACGCCCGTGCGTAGGTCCTTGACCATCTGGTACGGGTAGAGCACGTAGCTGCGAATCTGGTTGCCAAAACCAATCGTGGTCTTGGGTCCGCGAATCTCATCCAGGGCCTCGGCGCGCTTCTCGAGCTCAATCTCGTACAGGCGAGCCTTGAGGATCTGCATGCACGCGGCCTTGTTCTGGATCTGGCTGCGCTCGTTTTGGCAGGTGACCACAATGCCGCTGGGGAAATGCGTCACGCGCACGGCGGAGTCGGTGGTGTTGACGCCCTGACCGCCCGGGCCGCTCGCGTGGTACACGTCCACGCGGATGTCATCGGGACTGATCTCGATGTCGATATCATCGGGTAGCACGGGGATGACCTCGACGCCGGCAAACGTGGTCTGGCGGCGCTTCTTGTCGTCGGTGGGGCTAATGCGAACCAAGCGGTGGACGCCGGCCTCGGCGCGCAGCATGCCAAATGCGTCCTTGCCCTCGACGGTAAAGGTCGCGCGGTCGATGCCGATGACCTCGGCCGCGGGACAGTCGTTGATGGTGACCTTCCAGCCGCGACGCTGGCAGTACTTCATGTACATCTTAAAGAGCATGAAGGTCCAGTCCTGGGCCTCCAGACCACCCTGTCCGGGCTTGATGGTCACGATGGCATCGCCGTGATCGAACTCACCGGTAAACCAGCTCGAAAGCTCAAGCTCATCGATGGCACGGGCCAGGCGCTCAGCCGTGGCTGCAGCCTCCTCGCGAAGGGCGACGGCGTCGGGGTCATCCCCCATCTCCTCGGCAAGCTCCAGCGCGGCGCGGGCATCGGAAAGCTCGCCGCGCGCGGTGTCCACGGCAGCGATATCTTCCTTGGTACGCGCGATCTCCTCCATGGTGGCACGGGCGGCGTCGGCGTCATCCCAAAAGCCAGGGGCAACACTTTTGGCCTCGAGCTCGGTCACGCGCGTGCGCTTTTCGTCCAGGTGGAGATACGACTCGACCTCGCCGAGCCGGTCCGCGAACGCGTCCAGCTCGGCGGGCGTTACCTCTAAAGCCTCAGCCATTAACGATTCCTGCCGTGGCAGTACTTAAACTTCTTGCCGCTACCGCAGGGGCACGGGTCGTTGCGGCCCACGTTGACGTACGGATCGTCGCTCTCGGACTTGCGATAGGTGGTCACCTTGCCACCGTTGTTGACGGCAGCCGGACCACCCTGGACAGCCGTGCGGGCCTGCACCTGCGCCTGCTTGCGCAGCACCGAGTCGCCGTTGTCACCATCGACCTCGGCAGGACCGGAGAAGCGCGCACCCTCGAGCGCGGGCTCCTCCTTGTGCTCCACGGCACGCGGGGCAGCCTTGATCTCGATGCGCAGAACCGTGCGCAGGTAATCCTCATACATGGTATCGACGAGTATCTGGAACGCGCCGTAGGCCTCGGTCTTGTACTCAACCAGCGGGTCGCGCTGGCCAAAGCCGCGCAGGCCGATGCCGGTCTTGAGGTAGTCCATCTCCTGCAGGTAGTTCATCCAGCGGGTATCGATGACGCGCAGCATGACCTGGGTGTTGAGCTCGCGCATCAGGTCCTCGCCCAAGCGCTCGGCCTTCATGTTGTAGCACTTCTCTACGTAAGCCAGGACATCGGCAGCCAGGGCCTCATAATCCTCGTCGGGGAACTTCGGCGTATCGATGTGGCCGGTGAGCTCCACAACCCACTTGCGCAGACCCTCCAGGTCGCGCTCGCCATCGTGGCTGTCCTTGGTGCAGAACTCCTGCACGCAGCGGTACACGGTGTCGTGCATGACCTCGGTGATGTGGTCGGTCAGGTCCTTGCCGTCCAGAATCTTATTGCGCTCGGCGTAGATGACCTGGCGCTGCTTGTTCATGACGTCGTCGTACTCAAGGACGCTCTTACGCATGGAGAAGTTGATGCTCTCGACCTTGTGCTGGGCGCTCTCGACGGCCTTGGAGATGATCTTGTGCTGAATGGGCATGTCGTCGCCCATGTCGGCCGTGACCATCATCTTGGAGACGCGGTCCATCTTGTCGCCGCCGAACAGGCGCATGAGGTCGTCCTCGAGCGACAGGTAGAACTGGGTCTCGCCCGGATCGCCCTGGCGACCGGAGCGGCCGCGCAGCTGGTTGTCGATACGACGGGACTCGTGGCGCTCGGTTCCGATAACGGTCAGGCCGCCGGCGGCAAGCACGCGCTCGCGCTCGGCCTTGCAGGTCTCCTTGGCCTCGGCGTTAAACTGCTCGAGCTGCTCGGGCGTCACGTCCTCCATGGTCAGGCCCTCGTACTCCAGGCGCTCGCGCACCAGCTCGTCGGGGTTGCCGCCCAGCAGGATGTCGGTACCACGACCGGCCATGTTAGTAGCGATGGTCACGGCGCCGTAGCGTCCAGCCTGGGCAACGATGTGGGCCTCGCGTTCATGGTGCTTGGCGTTGAGGACCTCGTGTGCGATGCCGCGCTTGGTAAGGGCGGCGGACAGCTTCTCGGAGCTCTCGATGGAGACGGTGCCCACCAGGACCGGTTGGCCCTTGGCGTGACGACGCTCAACGTCGTCGGCAACGGCGTTGTACTTGGCCTGAATGGTGCGGTACACCAGGTCCTCGTGGTCCACGCGCTGCACGGGCTTGTTGGAGGGGATGACCTCGACGGGCAGCTTGTAGATCTCGCGGAACTCGGCGTCCTCGGTAAGCGCCGTACCGGTCATGCCAGAGAGTTTGTCATACAGACGGAAGTAGTTCTGCAGGGTGATGGTGGCCAGGGTCTGGTTCTCCTCGCGTACGAGCACGCCCTCTTTGGCCTCGATGGCCTGGTGCAGGCCCTCGGAGTAACGGCGGCCTTCCATAATGCGGCCGGTGAACTCGTCGACGATCTTGACCTCGCCGTTGGTGACCACGTACTGTTTATCGCGGTGGAACATGTACTGGGCCTTCAGCGCCTGCTGCAGGTGGTTGACCAGCTGGCCGGAGAGATCGGCATAGATGTCATCGATACCCAGGCGGCGCTCGATTTTCTTAAGGCCGCGCTCGGTGGCGGCGATGGTATGCTTGGCCTCGTCCATGACGTAGTCGCCCGTGGGTTCAGCATCCTCGGTGGCGGTGAGCATGTCGTGCGACACGTCCTCGCCGCGCTCAAGGCCACGCACGGCACGCGCGAAGTCCTTGTAGGTACTGGCGGACTTGGTGCCAGCGCCCGAGATAATGAGCGGCGTCCTGGCCTCATCGATCAGGATGGAGTCGACCTCGTCGACGATGGCGTAGTTGTGGCCGCGCTGTACGCGCTGCTCGGGACGGGTAACCATGTTGTCGCGCAGGTAATCGAAACCGAACTCGGAGTTGGTGCCGTAGGTAACGTCTGCCTGGTAGGCCGGACGCTTGAGCTCGAGCGGCATGTTGTTCTGGAGCAGACCGACGGTCATGCCCAGGTACTTATAGATGCGGCCCATCCACTCGGAGTCGCGCTTGGCAAGGTAATCATTGACAGTAACGACGTGTACGCCTTTGCCGGCAATAGCGTTGAGATAGCCGGCCAACGTGGAGACGAGGGTCTTACCTTCGCCAGTCTTCATCTCAGCAATGTGGCCCTCGTGCAGTGCCATGGCGCCAATGAGCTGCACGTCAAAGTGGCGCATGCCCATGGTGCGCTTGGAAGCCTCACGCACGGTGGCAAAGGCCTCGGGAAGCATGTCGTCGAGCGACTCGCCGTTGGCGTAACGCTCGCGGAACTTATCGGTCTGGCCGCGGAGCTCCTCCTCGGTCATCTTCTCAAACTGGGGCTCAAGACCGTTGATCTGGTCGACGATCTTGTAGTAGCGCTTAAGGTCCTTATCGGATCCAAAGGACAGCAGCTTTGACATGAATCCCATGTGGTTTTCCTTTTTGGCCATCGCCCACGCCGTGCAGCTGCGGGCGAGTTAAACACAGATGATTGTACTTTAGCCAAACAAGGCGCGGCCTATACGGTCGACCTCGACCGCCACGTAATAACTACGACCAACCTGCCACAATGGACAGGTTAATTTTGGCAGGTTTTATCTGGGCAAACGCTGCCTCTCTGCCATTTGATGCAATGGGGGCAGGTTGGTTTGCACCAAAAAAAGAAAAGGGCCGCGCACCCAAACGGATGCGCGGCCCTTATGCCATGAATGCGAGCGATTCCGCGGCGAGCTATTTACTCAGCAGCCTCGGTGGTCTCGGCCTCGGCAGCGGCCTCCTCGACGGGAGCCTCTGCGGGAGCCTCGGCGGCCTGCTTGGCAGCCTCCTCGGCGAACTTAGCGGCACGCTTAGCCTTCTCGGCAGCCTTAGCCTCAGCGGCGGCCTTGCGAGCGGCCTCGGCCTCAGCAGCCTTGGCGGCCTTGGCAGCCTTGGCCTCCTCAGCCTTCTTGAGCTGGGCGGCAGCGGCGCCACCGAACTTGTCGGCGAAGCGCTGGACGCGTCCACCGGTGTCGACGAACTTCTGCTGGCCGGTGTAGAACGGGTGGCACTCGTTGCAAAGCTCAACCTTCATCTCGGACACGGTAGCGTGCGTCTTGAAGGTGTTGCCGCAAGAGCACGTCACCGTGCACTCGACATACTGGGGATGGATACCCTGCTTCATGGTAGGACTCCTTATTGGTCAGGCGCTGGTTACCGATCAGCGCATAAGGCGTCTTGGTTTCCGACCAAGACAACAAACTCGGCTATGGTACCACAGCGCCGCGCGTCCCACAAAAGGTTCACGGTCTTTGTGCAACACGGCGTGGCCAACCGCAGCGGACACGCACCCTGTTGCCCCTTCTCCCATGTTGCAGACGTGTAACGCCGCAGTAAGCACACCCCTTTTGGCGCCAGGCAGGTACAATGATGAACACTGTACCGTAGCGGAGCGCCCGCGCGCGCCGCAACCACGCGAAAGGGTTTCCCATGGCCGAGATCTCGTCCTCCCGTATCGTCATCACCGTCCTTGGCAAGAACCGCCCCGGCATCGTCGCCGGCGTCACCCGTGTCCTGGGCGAGGCCAACGTCGACATCCGCGACATCACGCAGTCCATTATCGAGGACATCTTCACCATGACCATGCTGGCCGATACCGCCGAGTCCAAGCTCGACTTCGCTGAGCTGCAGAAGGCCCTGGCCGAGGCCGGCGAGCTTTCGGGCGTCAACGTGTCCATCCAGCGCGAGGACGTCTTTAACTTTATGTACCGCCTGTAGCGAACAAGCCGCTGGGGATAGCCTGACGCGCGCATGCCAATGCAAGCCACCCCGATGCGGCCCGGAGAGGAGCGCGCATGGCCTACGACGCCAAGAAAATCTATTACCGCTTCGATGACCACTTGAGCCGACTGGTTCTGGATTACGAAGCAAGCCGCCAGATTTCGTCTGAGAGCGAAAGCCTCTACCACGGCCTGCCGACCGACCCTTATGACGAGGACCTGTTTGTCGAGCACAATGTCAAGCGCGGCCTGCGCAATGCCGACGGCTCGGGCGTGGTCGCGGGCCTCACTCGTATCTCGGATGTGCACGGCTACAACAAGGTCGACGGAAAGGTCGTGCCCGATCAGGGCAAGCTCACGCTTCGCGGCTACAGCATCGAGGATCTGGTCAACAATGCCCAGGCGGAGAATCGCTACGGCTACGAAGAAGTCGCCTATCTGCTTATCACGGGTTCGCTGCCCAACAAGGAAGAGCTCGACGGCTTCTGCGAGCGCCTAGGTGCCTTTAGACATCTGAGCGACGAATACGTCCGCGAGTTCCCCATGACCACGGTGTCGTCGAGCATCATGAATGTGCTTCAGCGCGCCGTGCTGCTGTTCTACGCCTTCGACGCCGAGCCCGACGCCATTACACCCGAGCACGAAATCGACGTCGCCATCTCCATGCTCGCCCGTCTCCCCCGCATCGCCGCCTTCGCGCATATGGCCTCGGTCACCAAGCGCCGCGGCTCCGAGGTTCATGTACCGCACCCCACACCCGGCCTCTCCACCGCCGAGACCATCCTGCAGGTGTTGCGCGGCGGCATGGCATTCACCCGCGACGAAGCCATGCTGCTCGACGTGATGCTCATGCTGCATGCCGAGCACGGCGGCGGCAACAACTCCACGTTCGCCTGCCGCGTGCTGTCCTCATCGGCCACCGACCCGTATTCCGCCTACGCCGCGGCTATCGGCTCGCTCAAGGGCCCGCGCCACGGCGGCGCCAATGCCAAGGTCGTGTCTATGCACGAGGACATCCGCGCGCATGTCTCCAATTGGGAGGACGAGGACGAGGTCGCGGCCTACCTGGGCAAGATCCTCGACAGGCAGGCCTTCGACGGCACGGGTCTCATCTACGGTATGGGCCACGCCGTCTACACGCTGAGCGACCCGCGTGCCGAGGTGTGCCGTCGTTACGCGCGCACGCTTGCCGCCAAGAAGGACCTGGGCGAGGAGTTCGCGCTCATCGAGCGCATCGAGCGCCTGGCACCGCAGGTGATGCGCGACCACGGCATGACCAAGCCCATCTGCGCCAACATCGACCTGTACACGGGCTTTATCTACAAGATGCTCGGCGTGCCCGAGACGCTCTTTACGCCGCTATTCGCCGTCGCCCGCATGGCCGGCTGGTCGGCGCACCGCATGGAAGAGCTCTTCTGCGCGCACCGTATCATCCGCCCCGCCTATCGTCCGGTGATCGAGCCGCTGGAGTACAAGCCGCTCGCCGACCGCTAGGACGCGGACCGTTATAGAACTCGAGCGTGGTCAGGGCATCACCGCCCTCGGCCACGCTTTTTATGCCAGTAGAAAGGGCTGCATCAAATGATTGTGTTTTCCGATATGGATGGGACGCTGCTGACGAGCGATAAGCAGATGAGCGATGCCACCTGGACAATGCTCGACGAGCTCGCACGTCGTGGCATCGAGTTTGTTCCCTGCACGGGGCGTCCGCTGTCGGGCATCTTTGAGCCCATTCTCGCCCATCCCGCCGTGCACTACGCAGTCTGCGCCAACGGCGCCAGCGTCTGGCAGCTCGACGACGATGTGCCCACCGACGCCTCGCGCGCCACGTGCATCTTGAGCCGTCCGCTCGATTGCGGCATTGCCCACCGCATCCATCGCATTGCCGCCGGCCACGATGTGACCTTCGATATCTTCGCGGATGGACAGTGTTTCCTCCCCCGTTCGCTTTACGGGCGCCTAGATGAGTTCTGCGGCGGCGATCCCCACATCGCGGCTTCGCTCAAGCGCACACGAACACCGATCGACATGGATATCGACAGCAAGATCGACGAAGTCGAGACGCTCGAACGCATCGCCATGTACTGGCACGACCCGGCCGATCGCGACGCCATCGCGGCGGCGCTCGACACGCTCGGAGGCATTGAGGTCACGCGTTCTTACGCCATGAATATCGAGGTCATGGGCGAGGGCGCCACCAAGGGAACGGCCCTCACGTGGCTGTGTGAGCATCTGGGCGAGCGTCTCGCCGACGCCTGGGCGTTCGGCGACAACATCAACGACATCCCCATGCTGCAGGCAGCGGGCCATGGCATGGCCATGATCAACGCCGAGCCCGAAGACCGCGAGGCCGCCGACGCCATCACCGAATACGACAACGACCACGACGGCGTCGCCCGCACCATCATGGCCGCCCTCGCCTAGTCACTGGGGACGTTCTTAAACGACTAGTCACTGGGGACACTCTTCGCAAAAAGCTGCAAGGACTGTCCCCCACTGCCGGCAGAAAAAGAACGTCCCCATCTGCCGGATTAGGAGAGACTCTCCAGCACGCGACGGAGCTCACGTTGGACGGCGTGGTCACGGTTACAACCCACCACGCGATCGGCCACCGCCTTGAGCGCGGGGCGCGCATTTTCCATCGCGCAGCCCGTGCCGACAAAGCGAATGATCTCGTAGTCGTTCATCGAGTCGCCAAACGCCATGACCTCGTCGCGTTCGACGCCATAGTGCTCCATGAGCTGCTCGATTCCCGAGGCCTTCGACACACCAGGCTGCATGGCATCGATCCATGCGTTTCCAGAAGGCGCAAAGGTAAAAAGCTGGCCAAGCTCGCGCTGCAGTACGTAGGCACTGTCCATAACGGCACAGTCATCGCAAAAGATACTCGCCTTGATGATATTTACGCTGGGATCGGGCAGCTCCCAAATGCGCTCGGCATTGGGAAGGTCCTTATCGACCTCACGCACGAACTTGCACTCGTCATCGAGCAAGAAGGACTTGGTTCGGTCAAAGAGCGCAAGATGCAGATTGGGAAATGTCCTGACGGCCTGGGCGAGCCTTCGAATCGCCAGGTGGGAATACACCTCACGGTCTACCATCTTACCGTCGGCGTAGACCTGGGCGCCGTTAGCGGCGACAAAGTCCATCTTGTCGCGAACGGGCGCAAAGAACTCGCACAGGCGATCGTAGCGACGACCTGACGATGCGGCGAAATGCACGCCATGCTCGTGTAGCGCCAGAATCAGTTCGTAGGTCTCGGGAGGCACCCGGCCGTTTTCGTCAAGCAGTGTGCCGTCCATATCGGATGCAATCAGTTTAAACATAGAAAAGCTCCCTTCGGGCTTGATGGAATCGGACGTATATCCAAAATCACCGTACCCAAAGGGAGCTCAAATAAGACTCCGCGGGCGCAAACGTTACAAGGACCTAGCAAATAGCTCACGCGCGCCAGAGGCCCCACGGTCGCGGCGTCACGCGACACGCCAAAGAGTGTCCCCGACGACTAGTCGTTTAAGAACGTCCCCGATGACTAGTCGGCGTAGGTGAAGGTCGTGACGTCGAACATGCCCTCGGGGCGGATGCGGAGCGTCGGGATGACCGGCAGGGGCAGGAAGATGATGCCCATGATAGGGTCGAGCGGCGGCTCAATACCCATGGCGCGCGCCTTGACCATAAAGTCGTCGTGCTGCGCGGCAACGTCCTCGGCCGTGCCTTCGCTCATCAGGCCACCGAGCGCCAGCGGAATGCGCGCCACGACCTCGCCGTTGCGCACCAGCACGTGACCACCTTGGCCCACGGCCTCAACGGCGGCCATCATATCGGCGGCGTTGTCGCCCACCGCGCACACGTTGTGCGAGTCGTGGCCGATCGTGGAGGCAATGGCGCCACCCGTGATGGTGAAACCGCGCACCCAGCCGCGACCGATATGCTTGCCGACCAGGCCCAGGCCAGCGGGGCCGTCGCCGTCGGCGCCCTCGGCCTGCAGCGACACGCCGCGGCCATGGCGCTCAATCAGCATAATGCGACGCAAGTCCTCGTCAGTCTCGGGACGAACCATGCCCGTGATGGCCTTGCCCGGCACCACGTCAATCACGGCCTCGCCCGGCTTAAAGGCATAGTCGAATACGTCGAGCGAAAGCTTCGGCAGCTTAACGGAGGCACGCAGCTCATCGGCAAGGGCCGCAACCTCGGCCATCTCGGGTGCGATCTCGCCCACAAAGGTACCGTCCTGCGCCACCAGAGCACCGGCGGCATATACGCGATGCGGAGCCGTGGCAAACGTCAGGTCATCGAGCAACAGCAGGTCGGCGCGTTTGCCCGGGGCGATCGCGCCACGGAGCTCATGCGGGTCGCGACAGCCGTGGTCCAGGCCAAATGCCTCAGCCGTGGAAAGGGACGCCATAGAGATGGCGACCACCGGGTCGATGCCGGCCTCGATAGCCACGCGGCAGGCGTTGTCGATCATGCCGGTTGCAAGCGCATCGGAAGGGGCGCGGTCGTCAGTCGCAAAGCAGCAGCGGCGGGCGCGCGCGGGATTCTCCAGCAACATCGGAAACAGGTTGGCCAGGTCATGGCTGCACGTACCTTCGCGCAGCATCACATACATGCCGCGAGATAGCTTGTCGAGTGCCTCCTCGGGAATCGTCGACTCATGGTCGGCGATAATGCCCGCCGCGGCATAGGCATTGAGGTCCTTGCCGGCAACGAGCGGCGCATGGCCGTCAACCTGCCTGGACGGCGTCTGGTTGGCAGCATCAATGCGAGCACAGGTCTCGGGATCGGCCATAAAGACGCCCGGCAGGTTCATCATCTCGCCCAGACCAAAGACATCGCCCGGATGCTCGGCAAAAAACGCCTGCATATCGGCAGCCGAAATAACGGCACCGGCCTGCTCGTCGGGCAGCGCGGGCACGCACGAAGGCATCATGTACTTGATGGAGATGGGTGCGCGGCGGCCATCCTCAATCATAAAGCGCAAGCCGTCGAGACCGGCAACATTGGCAATCTCGTGGCTGTCGGCAATGGCGGTGGTGGTACCGCGCGTCGCGGCCATGCGAGCATACTCGGCGGGACGGATGTTCGAAGACTCGATATGCAGATGCCCGTCAATAAAACCGGGAGCGAGATAGCGACCCTGGCAGTCGATGACCTCAGTTGCCTCGTAGGTGCCAGCGGCATCGTCGCGACCATCGTAGAGCACGCCGACGATCACACCGTCCTTGACGGCAACGCTACCGGGCGCCACACGCTGGCCATACACGTCGACGATCTGCGCATTGGTAAACAGCCTGTCGACGGGCACGCGGCCCTCGGCGGCCTCGATCACAGACCTCATGACCTCAACGGACATACATACTCCTTTAACCGTAGAAAGCAGCTGCGGAGCGGACAGGCCTTCACCGCAGCAAGTCAATAGCCATTGTATGCCCAAACGATGGGTCAACAATACGCCTCTCCGCTTAACGGCACACGCCGCTTGGCGCAATGAGGAGAGGTTGCTTTGCACCAATGACAAGGAGTGTCCCAAAGTGCCGGCACAAAAGGAACGTCCCCAAGTGCCAACAACGGAAGCGGCGATGTTTTGGCAACGACAGCGAGCGGGCCGCATTTGAGACAAGGTGACGTGAAACGAAAGGGCGCTGACCTTCTGGTCGCGCCCTTGAAGTTGAACGTCAGATTGTCCAAATGCGGCCCGCGCAGCGTCGGCCGGTCCGCCGTTCGTTAGAACGGCGGAACTAAATCAACTTGAAACCCTTGCGCTTGCCCACGGAGAGGGTGTCGCCCAGCTTGAGGGCGCTGGGATCGATGTTATAGCTCTTGGGAGCCACGGCCTTGCCGTTGATCTTGACACCGCCGCCGTCGATATCGCGACGGGCCTGGCCGGCGCTCGCCGAAAGACCCAAGTCCTTGAGCAGGCCGGCGAGGTAGATCTGGCCCTCGTCGTTAACAGTCAGCTCAACGTGCTTCTCGGGGAAGTCGGCGAGCTGGCCCTCCTTGAACACGCGGTCGAACTCGGCCTGAGCCTCGTCGCCGGCACCGGCGCCGTGGTAGGTGTCACACAGGTCACGGCCCAGAGCGCGCTTGAGCTCGTAGGGGTCGGCAGAGCCATCGGCCAGGGCAGCGTCGATCTTGTCGACCTCGGCCGGAGTGAGCGAGCTCGCCAGGCGGTAGTACTTGCCGATCATCTCGTCGGGGATGGACATGGTCTTGCCGAACATATCCTTGGGCGCGTCGGTCAGACCGATGTAGTTGCCATAGGACTTGGACATCTTACGTACGCCATCGGTGCCCTCGAGCAGCGGCATGGTGAGCGCGATCTGCGGCTCCATGCCCATCTTCTCCATGAGCTCACGGCCGGCGAGCAGGTTGAAAAGCTGGTCGGTACCGCCCATCTCCACGTCAGCC
>OJPS01000323.1_pt1 | contig 43749 bp, 38 predicted proteins | sample 1598551 | NCBI WGS metagenome assembly OJPS01 (sample SAMN03922488, study PRJEB24848) | human gut metagenome | isolation source: stool sample | host: Homo sapiens | place: Germany | collected 2011-05 | reverse complement strand
TGGGAGGCCAGGGCGCCGCTGACCGGTGGACGGCACCGAGCCGTACGCTTGAACTGAGAAGGGGGAGGCCTCGCGGCCTCCCCCTTTTTGCGTTTATGGGGCGTAAATGACTCTATTACACCAGACGATCTTATCGTTTTTGGTATTGAGCCTTTATTTAAAGAAGATAAATCGAATAACAAGGGCAACTGCTATGGCCACAATGATCAAAAGCAGGATTGTCAGTCGATGCTGCTTGCGTCGTTTACTTGATGAAACGAAGATTGATTTTCCCTGTTTTGGCGTTTCGAGATAGCGAGCCGAATGCGTCAAGGTTTGCTTTGGTCGAGGACCTCTTTGTTGATGAGTGGCGGATGCTTTCATCGGCTCATCACTAGCTGCGCTGTTTTTAGATAATGGTGCGTCTTTCAGATATACAGGGTCTCCCGAGGCGACGCCCATATGTTTACGCCCCGTTTGGGCATCCTCGAGTGTTTGATATCGATTTCTCGTCACATACTCGGGCTCCGGATCATTAATGGGCTCTTGCGAGATGTGGGGGCGATGGAACCGTGGCGGCTGCGTGGAAGTATCTTCCCCCTGCGTCGGCATAAACATTTTGTTCTGGTTTTGGTCGTCCATGATGCCCTTTAGCTCGTTACCAACAACGTGTACGCGCTCATTGTAAGCCCCTTGTTATTTGTAGCTGGGGACATACTCGGTATTTAAGCTCTGGTTCAAAGAACCTTAACCTTCCTAAAACCTAAGTCACACGCACTTAGATATGCTTATAGTACTGGACTCAAAAAACTTTATAGTCGATGTATATATGAGCACTGGGTGGGCATATATAAGAGCGTCAAAAGAAGTCCCAGTCACCTGGAAGATGACTCGGCAGTCCTATAAAGGAGTGGTAAACATGGCAAGCATGGTTCCTTATCGTTCGGTTTTTGGCGTTCGTCCCTCTGCAAGCTCGCTGTTCGATCTGTTTGATGATATGAGCGACCTAGCGAACAGCTCGATTGCCTCTAAGGCGTTCCCCGTTGACGTTGAGGATAAGGGCGATGGCTATGAGGTCAAGGCTTATCTGACCGGCGTCGCCAAGGACGATATCGATGTCGAGCTTAACGAGGGCCGTCTGTCCATTAGCGTGAATGTCGAGGAAGACGAGGAGAACGAGGGCAAGAACTTCCTACAGAAGGAGTTCAGCTCGTACAGCGCGACGCGTGGCGTGTATCTTAAGGACGCTTCGAGCGAGGGCCTCTCGGCTAAGTACGCTGACGGCATCCTGACCGTTACGGTTCCCAAGATCGTCGAGAAGAAGAACGTTACGAAGATCTCCATCGAATAACTTCGTTGGTGTTCTTCGCTATTAAAAGACAACAAAAGGGGCTGGGAAGCGATTCCCGGCCCCTTTTGTTGTTTAGGACAGTCTATTGAATGGTTGCCGGTTGATACTGACTCGCAGGGCGTATCGAGAGTTTTCGCGATCCTTGGAGAAGGGTTGCGGAGCTGCCGACCTCGTCATCCAGGGTTGCGGCCAGAGCTTTGGCATAGCTTTTGACGGTAAGGCTCGGACGATTGTTATCTTGGCTGATATGCATGGCAATGAGCTGTTCGGTGCGATCGGTAACAAGTTCGCGCGCGGCTTCGGCGGCTTGGCCATTGGAGAGGTGTCCCCTTTCAGACAGGATGCGCTCCTGAAGAAAGCGGGGATATTCTCCCTCGCGCAGCATGGTCACATCATGGTTGCTCTCGAGCGCGAGGACTCGACAATCTTTGAGGGTGTTCATGGCTTGGCTCGATAGCTCTCCGGTGTCGGTGGCAAAGCCGATGGAATCATCGAGGGTGTCGAATCGATAACCGACTGGATTGATGACATCGTGTGATGTTGAGTAGGTTTGCACGTGGATGCCGGCAATGGATAGGGTGTCACCGGGATCGAATTCCTCGACAGGCAGATGCGAAAGATTTTCTTTGCTCGAAAGAGTCCCCCTGCTGGCAAAGAGGGGGCCGTGCCAGTGCTTGCACCAGACATCGAGGCCCTTGATGTGATCGCTATGCTCATGAGTAATGAGAAGAGCCGAGACGTTGTCTGTCGAGAGCCCCAGTTCTGCCATGCGCTTTAATGTCTCGCGGCGAGACAGTCCGTCATCGACCATAATGAGCCCCTGCGGGCCCTCGATGAGTGCGCAGTTGCCTTTAGAGCCACTGCCGAGGATATGAAGGTGCAGACGAGACATAAGATTCCAAAGGATACAATGGGTGCGGACGAATAGAGGAGGAAGCGAATGCCAACGGTATCACAGCATTACGGACACCATGCCGTGCCTGGGGCAGTCGATGAGACCCGGACGAGACAGCAGGCTGCTCCTGTCGTGCTCATGGTATCAGGCGGCGCGGACTCGACGGCACTGCTTCTTATGGCGTGCACATCAAAGCTGGATATCCAAGACGGACGCGGTGTTGCCCCCATTGCTCGCGAGCGCCTGCATGTGCTGCATGTAAACCATCATCTGCGCGGCAAGGCGTCCGATGGCGACGAGGCCTTTGTGCGTGAGCTCTGCGCGCAATATGGTTTACCGCTGTGTGTGGAGCACGCTTATTTTGATGGGGAGTCGGGCAATATTGAGGCCGCGGCCCGCGAGGTGCGCTATGCCGCGGCGCGGAGGTATGTTCGCGAACTCTGCGCCCAGACGGGGGCGCCGCGAACGGCGGCTCGTATCTGCACCGCGCACACGTCTTCGGATCGCGCGGAAACGTTTTTGATGAACGCGATTAAGGGTTCGGGGCCCGCTGGTCTATCGAGCATTCCTCGCCGGAGGAATATCGTGGTGCGTCCCTTGCTCGACCTAACTCATGGCGAGCTCGTGGGCTATCTACAGGTACATGGTCAGCCGTGGCGTGAAGACGAGAGCAATGAGGATATCTCGTATCTGCGAAACTACGTGCGCCATCGAGTGATGCCGGTGGTGGCGCAGCGCAACGCGAGCGTCTGCAAGACGATTGGCGCCGCCTGTGAGATCTTGGGTGATGAAGATGCGTTTCTATCCCAGCTGTCGGCACAGGCGTTTCGAAGCTGTTTGCGCAAAGAGGCAGCGGGCGCGCTGGTGCTCGATGCCAGGCGCCTTGCTGCGGCCGAGGTGGTAATCGCGCGGCGCATCGTGCGACTGGCGATTAAACGCATCGATCCGGGCGCTCGTCCAGAGATGCGACATGTGGAGCGAGTCCTTTCCTGCGTTGCCGAGGGCGCCGGCTCGGTCACGCTTCCGGCGGGGATTGACGCACGCATTGAGTTTGGCATGCTGGCGTTTAAGGCGCCGGCGGCTCGCGAGGGCCTGGCCGCGGACTGGGTTACCGTACCCGGTCGTTTGCCGTTGGGCGGGGGGCGCATGCTGGTCGCAGAGCCGATGGCCGTTGAGCCGGGATGCGATATCGTGCGCCGCGCCCGTGAGCTTGCGGTTGCCGGGGAAGTGACAGCTTTGGTAGACGCGGCTGCCCTGGGTTTTGCCGACAGCGATAGTGAGCGGATCCTGGCGGGCTCACGTGGCGAGATCCCTGCAGAGGCGCGATTGGCGCGCCTGTGGGTGGACGGTCCCGCACCGGGAGACGTGATGTGCCCGTTAGGAATGAGTGGCCGAAGCAAGAAGGTATCCGACTTGCTAGGCGAGGCTCGCATTCCCGTTTCCGAGCGCGCCGGCGTGCCCGTGGTGAGGACGGCGCCGGGAGGTGCCGTGGTGTGGGTCGCCGGAGTTCGCGCGGACGAACGTTTTAAATGCACGGCGGCGACGCGTGTGGCTTATCTGCTTCGCGTGGTTGACGCGGATTAGCCCCTCGCACCAGCTGTTCTGTGCGGCGTTGACGGTATTCCCGCGCTGATGGTGCGCGGGCTGGAAAATATACCCCGTGCGCTGCTAGAATGTGTAGTTCGCGTCCATACGGCGGTGTGTGGGCGATTAAGCACAAGAAAGGGTTGTCATGGCTTCTCAACATCCGGATATCGAGAAGGTTCTGTTTACGCAGGAGGATATCGACGGCATCGTTTCTCGCCTGGGCGAGGAGATCACTCGCGACTACGCGGGTAAGGATCTGGTGCTGATCGCGGTTCTGCGCGGTGCCGTTGTCTTTATGGGCGACCTGATGCGCAAGATTGAGCTACCGACCAACATCGATTTCATGGCTGTTTCGAGCTATGGCGACGGTGTGAAGTCTTCGGGCATCGTGCGTATCATTAAGGATCTGGATATCGACATCCGTGGTCGCGACGTGCTGATCGTCGAGGACATTCTGGACTCGGGCCTGACCCTCAAGTACCTGATGAAGAACCTCGAGAGCCGCAAGCCCGCTTCGCTGGAGGTCGCTGCCTTCCTGTGGAAGGACGTTGAGGACCGCACCTCGGCCATCACGCCCAAGTATGTTGGAACCCATTGCCCCGATGCCTTTGTGGTGGGCTACGGCCTCGACTATGCCGAGCGCTATCGCAACCTTCCGTATCTGGGCATTTTGAAACCGGAGGTTTATTCGTAAGATGCCCGACGACCGTAACGACAACAATTCCCAGACTCCCCGGGACCCAAAGATCCCGGGGATGCCCGGAGGCAAGAAGCCCACGCGTACGGGCTGGCTGTATTTTCTTTTGGCTTGCGCGCTTCTGGGCTATGCCTTCTTTAATATGGGTTCCGGCTTTGCCAGCTCCAGCAATACCGTTAAGCTCGCGACGAGCGAGATGGTCAGCGCCATCAAGCAGGATCGCGTCGAAGATCTGACCTATACGGTTCAAGACGGAAGCGTGACGGGTCATTACTGGAAGACAAAAAAGGACAAGGGCGATACGAGCGAGCTCAAGAGCTTCTCTTCGACCTATGTCGGCTCCGATTCGCTTGCCGAGCTCATGGCGGAGCACCCCGATACCAAGTACATCGTCAACACCAACGATCCCGATTTTTGGGGCGACTTGGCGATGAGTGTGCTTCCGACGATCGCCCTTATCGCCATCATGTTCTACTTTATGCGCCAGATGATGGGCGCCAACAACAGGAACATGCAGTTTGGCAAGACCAACGCCAAGACCAACGAGGCCACACGCCCCAAGGTCAAGTTTGAAGACGTTGCCGGAGTGGACGAGGCAGTCGAGGAGCTCGAGGAGATCCGTGACTTTTTGAGCGATCCGGATCGCTATCGCAAGCTGGGCGCCAAGATCCCGCGTGGCGTGTTGCTGGTTGGCCCTCCGGGCACCGGTAAAACGCTGCTGGCCAAGGCCGTTGCCGGCGAGGCGGGCGTGCCGTTCTTTAGCATCTCGGGTTCCGACTTTGTCGAGATGTTCGTAGGTGTCGGCGCCAGCCGTGTGCGTGACCTCTTTAAGGAGGCCAAGTCCCAGGCCCCGTCGATCATCTTCATCGATGAGATCGATGCCGTGGGACGTCAGCGCGGAGCCGGCTTGGGCGGCGGCCACGACGAGCGCGAGCAGACGCTCAACCAGCTGCTGGTCGAGATGGACGGCTTTGAGGAAAGCGAGTCGGTCATCCTGATCGCCGCCACCAACCGCCCCGACATTCTGGATCCGGCGCTGCTGCGTCCCGGTCGTTTTGACCGTCAAGTTACGGTCGACCGTCCGGACGTGAAGGGCCGCGAGCAGATCTTGCGCGTGCATGCCGAGAACAAGCCGATGGACGAGGACGTTAAGTTTGAGAAGCTCGCCCAGATGACCGTTGGCTTCACCGGCGCCGATCTGGCAAATCTGCTCAACGAGTCTGCGCTGCTGGCCGCTCGCCGTCATCGTTCCGTGATCTCGATGGACGAGGTCGAGGAATCGATGGAGCGCGTGATTGCCGGACCGCAGCGCAAGGGTCGCGTGATGACCGAGGCCGAGCGCACCACAATTGCCTACCACGAGAGCGGTCATGCCCTGGTGGGCCACATCCTGGAGCACTCCGATCCGGTCCACAAGATCTCGATCGTCAGCCGCGGTCAGGCGCTGGGCTACACGCTGCAGCTTCCGCAGGAGGACCACTTCCTCAAGACCAAGAACGAGATGCTCGACGAGCTCGCCGTGTTCTTGGGCGGTCGCGTTGCCGAGGAGCTCATGTGCGATGACATTACGTCGGGCGCGAGCAACGATCTGGAGCGCGCAACCAAGATGGCGCGCGAGATGGTCACGCGCCTGGGCATGAGCGAGGAGCTGGGCACGCAAGTGTTTGGCGAGGCGCAACATCAGGTGTTCCTTGGTCGCGATTACGCCGATCACCAGGATTACTCCGAGGAGACGGCGCGCCGCATCGATATCGAGGTTCAGCGCATTATGCGTGAGGCCCATCGTCGTGCGGTCGAGATTCTGGACGCCCGTCGCGATCAGCTCGATCTGATGGCGAAGGTGCTGCTTGAGCGCGAGACCGTCGAGGGCGACGCCGTGAACGCCCTGCTCGACAACGAGTGGAATGCCTACCTTGAGCGCGAGGGCGATATCCTGGCGGCCAAGGAGGAGCGCAATGCCAAGGCGGCCGGCATGCCGACCAAGAAGCGCGTGCCTCGAATGAGCGAGGAGGAGCTGGCGGCTGATGCCGCGGCCTTTGCGCAGGCGGCCATGCAGGAGGATGCCGAAGCCGCATCCGATGATGCTGACGATGACCATGCCGTCGTCGATGCCGACACCGACGCCGACAAATAGTCTTTGTGGCGAAAGCCTCCGCGGGGAAACCTGCGGAGGCTTTTTCTTTTGAGCGATATGGGGCCGTCTGTTGATTGGGGACAGACTTAAATGAGCGTTTTCACGCTTAAGTCTGTCCCCAATCAACATTGCTGCGGCACTTTGCTCGGCTAAAGCGTACAATAGCGCCTATGCGAAAGGGGAACAGATGATCAACGAAACTATGTATGCTCGCGGTGCGGAAAGCTCCATCATCCGTGAGATTTTTAGCTATGGCCTTGAGCGCAAGGCGCAGATCGGTGCGGAAAACGTATTCGATTTTTCGCTGGGCAATCCGAGCGTTCCGGCACCCGCTGCTGTGGCGGAGTCCATTAAGAAGGCCCTGGAGCTGCCGAGCGACCAGCTGCACGGCTACACGCCCGCACCGGGCCTGCCGCAATGTCGTGCCGCTGTGGCCGAATCGCTCAACCGCCGCTTTGGCACGAGCTATGAGGGCAAAGACGTCTTTATGACGGTGGGTGCCGCGGCTTCGCTCACCTGCGCGCTCAACGCCGTTACGAATCCGGGCGACGAGGTTATTGTTATCGCCCCGTACTTTCCGGAGTATCGCGTTTGGATTGAGAAGGCCGGCTGCACGTGTGTCGAGGCGCTTGCCAACGAGGACACATTCCAGCTGAGCGTGGATAACGTATTCAAGGCGATCACCGACAAGACGGCAGCCGTCATTATCGACTCGCCCAACAACCCGACCGGTGCCGTATATACGCGCGACACGCTGACGCGACTGGCCAATGTTCTGCGCGAGGCCAACGCTCAGCGCGATCCCGAGAATCCGATTATGCTCATCTCGGATGAGCCGTACCGCGAGATCGTGTACGGTGCCGAGGTGCCTTGGGTGCCCTCGATCTACGAGCACACCATCGTGTGCTACTCGTATTCCAAGTCGCTGTCGCTGCCGGGTGAGCGCGTGGGGTGGATCTTGGTTCCCAACACCAATCCGCAGGCTGCCCGTCTGATGCCGGCCGTTGCCGGTGCCGCCCGTACGCTGGGCTTCGTGTGCGCGCCGGCGCTCTTTCAGCGCGTAATTATCGACTGCATCGATGAGCCGAGTGACGTTGAGGCCTATGCACGCAACCGCACCGCGCTTACCGACGCACTAGCGGAGTATGGCTACACCTATGTTGAGCCGGATGGCGCGTTCTACCTATGGGTGAAAGCATTGGAGCCCGATGCGAATGCGTTTTGCGAGCGCGCAAAGAAGTATGAGTTGCTTGCGGTTCCCTCGGACAGCTTTGGTATGCCGGGTTGGTTCCGCCTGGGCTATTGCGTGAGCTACGAAACGATTGTCAATTCGCTACCCGCTTGGAAACAGTTGGCGGACGAGTATCGTTAAAAGTAAAGCGCTCTGCCTACAATGTTTTACGTGAAACGGGGTTTGGTGTTAAGCCGGACCCCGTTGTCATGGACGTTGTGTCTTTGGGATGGAGTGGTTTTACGACTATCGAAGGCTATGCGTACAATGAATATAAGCGACGGCCGTGCCAGATAAGGAGACCTGATGCCCTACCTGCTTTCTTGTGACATTCATACCCATACGATGTTCTCTGCGCATGCATATTCGACCATTGAGGAGAATGTGTACTGGGCGGCAGAGCGTGGTCTGCAGGTGCTCGGATCTGCCGACCATTTGAGCTCTATGGTTACGGCTTGCCCCAATGACCTGCGCAGTTACCAGTTCTTTATCAACCAGGATATCTGGCCGCGCATTTGGAGCGGCGTGCTGGTGCTGCGTGGTGCCGAGGCCGATATCGTTTCGCTGGACGGAAGCCTGTTTGGCGAGGACACTCCTGTCACGCTCGATATTGCCGGCGATTCGTACAGCCGTCAGCATTCGCTGTTCGATTTGGTTACGCGTAATTTGGATTATTTGGTTGCGAGCGTGCATAATCCGCAGATTGCTGAGGGCGCGACGCTGGCCCAGACGACCGAGATGTATATCAATGCCCTGGAGCACCCCAAGGTGTTCATGCTGGGTCACACGGGGCGTTCGGGCGTGCCGTTCGATATCGACGAGGTGCTGTTGGCAGCTAAGGCCAAGCACAAGATTATCGAGATCAACAACCATAGTCTTGAACACGGTGTCGACACTGAGCATTGGGCCGTATGCCGCAAGATTGCCGAGCGCTGCGCCGAGCTGGGCGTGGGCATTGGCGTGTCGACCGATGCCCACATTGGCATGGCCATTGGCAAGCTCGATCACGCGCGCAAGATGCTCGACGAGATTCACTTCCCACTGGATTTGATCGTGACGCGCGACCGCGAGACGCTGCTGTGCGAGATGGCGGCAGCCGGCGTGTGCGATCTGCGCAATGGGATGTAGCGGAGTTTATAAACCAAGCGAAGGGGGCGGCCCAGGCGGGTCGCCCCCTTTCTTGTCCCAAAAATCTACTGAGGTCGGTTAGCGGCGTTCGAGGACCGCTACGGTTTCGACGTGTGCCTCGTCATCTCGGAAATTATTCTCTCCCAGAGAATCAGGCGTCATCGGCGTATACCCATTGGCTACACCGGGAATCTCTTCCCAGAAGAAGCGCACGGGGCACTTGAATGTCACGTTGGCAACCACGCGCTCTTTGCGCGGGTTCTTGTCTGGCAGGATATGCACCTCGCTCACGGCCTCATGGATGAGGTCGAAGCGCGTCTGCTCGTCCGCACCTTCCAACAGCTCGGGGATGCGGTCAAGCTCTTCCAGAAGCCTGCGCTCTCCGTCCATGCGCTTCTCGGCAGTGGTCATCTTAGCTTGCGCTTCCTCCAGTGCGTCGCTCAATCCGGCGTCGCGGTCATATAGGTCGTCCAGGCGCCTTTGCAGGTCGTTGAACTTGCGCTCGTAGCTCCTGTCGGCGGGGTCGAGCGAGTCAATCTGCGTCATGAGCATGCGCATACGCTTGTCGTTCGCGGCCTTCTCGCCCTCTATGCGCTCAATATCTTCCTTCAGCTGCTCGATGTCCGTCGCGTCGTCGATGCGCCGACGCAGGGCATCCACGAACGCATCTGAACGTGATGCAAGGCTCACGAGCTGTACGACCTCGGCGTCCACGCACTCTTGCGGGTACTGGCTTTTGAACGTGCAGCTGGCACCACGCGCTTTTGTGGTGTGCGGGCAATAATATGCCCACGTCGTCTTTCCCCGCGTGCCGTCCTTCTTGAGCTTCCCACGGTTGGGCTTGGACGACATCTTGCGACCGCAGACCGGGCAGACGAGAAGCCCGTTGAGCATGTTCACGTGACCGTCGTCGTGTGTCTTCATGTTCGGCTTGCGCGTACCGACAAGGGCCTGAGCCGCCGCCCATGTGGCGTCGTCGATTATCGCATCGTGCTGGCCGTCGTGCATCTCGTAGCCGTCGCTCTTGACCACGTGCGTCTCTCCGCGCGTGCCCTCTATCGTCTCGGTACGCCTGCGCCCATAGGCAATCTTTCCGATGTACACCGGGTTGGTAATCATGCGCTGTACCGTTCCGCTGGAGAACGTGTCCATGCGTGCGTTACCGCGCGGCTTCTTCTTGATTCCATGGTTGTTCAGCCATGTGGCTATCGCCGTCGACCCTTTGTTCTCGTACGCATACATCTTGAATATGCGGCGCACGACCTTCGCCTCGTCCTCATCGACCTCAAGCTCTTTGAACTTGTTGCCCTTATCGACAAGGCGATACCCGAAGGGCGCTTGCCCTCCGTTCCAGTAGCCTTTGCGTGCCTTCTCCTCGCGTCCGCTCATGGTCTTGGTGCGGATGTTGTCGCGCTCCATCTCGGCGAACACGGCGGCGATGGACAGCATCGCCTTGCCCATGGAAGTACCAGAGTCGATGCCGTCCTTCACGCAACACAGTTCCACACCGTAGTCTTGGAGCGTCTGAAGGGAGTTCCAAGTGTCGGCGGCGTTGCGCCCGAATCGTGACAGCTTGAACACGAGGACGTAGGCCGGACGCTTGCCCGGCTGCGCCTTGATGATGTCATCCATCATCTGACGGAACTGCGGCCTGCCCTGCACGTTCTTTCCTGAAAAGCCGGCGTCAACGTACTCTCCGAGCACGCGCATGTCGTGATTTTCGGCGTATCTTGTCAGCTCGAAGCGCTGAGCGTCTATCGACTCGCCCTTCTCGACTTGCAGCTTGGTCGAGACGCGGATGTACAGGACGCAGGAGAGTGGATGGGCAGCATCTGGCGTCTTGGAATTTTTTCGTGCCACCTACTTAGTGCCCCTTGCTTGCGCGTCTCTTTCGTCGCGCTCGATAGCGTCCTTCGTGAAGTCGCGCTCGACAATTTCAAATCCAGCTGCGACTGCTGCTTCCACGAGGGCATCAAGTCGGCCCTCAGTTCCCTCAGACCCTTCTTCGTCGAAAATCATATTGAGCGTCTCGTCGTCTTCAACAAAGTTATTATCCGGGTCGAAATCATCTAGCACTTCGCACGCTTCCTCCGGCGTGGGGTATGGAACCAAACCAATCTCATCGTATTCCTCGGTCAGTTCCTTGAGTCTTTTCTCTTCGCCGTGAAAAACTGCGAAGATGTCGTCCTCTTCCATAACGATGGCAGCCGTCGAAATAGGGTTACCGCCGGCATAATCGTCGTAGTTGATGATGGGTTTGTACGCGATACGCTTCTTAGAGTCTGTCATAGTTGTTTCCTCCTTATCGTGGTTATTTACTGAACACATCAAACGCTACCTCTACGTCTCTGGCAAAGCCTTGATAAGTGCTTTCAGCTCATCGTTTTGACGGTCGAGTGTGTCGATGCACTCTTGCAAGTATTTATTCTCCTGTTCGAGGTCGTACACCTTGCGAATAAGGAAAATCAGAAACGGAGCCGGCTTGCGGTCTCCAATCTCCCAATGTTGCAGCGAGCGTATAGGGATTCCAAAATGCTCGCAGAACTCGGAGCGCTTCATACCGTACAGCTCGCGCAAGTGTTTAAGCTCCTCGGCTGGAGCCATGCTGTCTGTGTTCTCATCCATTGAAATCACCCCCATTTATGTATATATTATGCGCCCAAACGTGTATTTCTTTAATAGCCAGTGGGTGTATATAGGCAACATTAGCGACCTATGGGCGCACGAAAAAAGCCCGGCACCTATTCGTACCGGGCTTTCACAAGTCGAGGCCGTGAATCAATTCAATCACCCACGTGCTTGTCCAACGAAACCTTGAGAGCTTCGAGCGTATCAATAATCACATAGAGCTGTTCCGTCGTGCATGAATCAAGCAGATTCTGTATGTGTTCCGAAGCAACCGTCTTGGAAAATCGTGGGGTGTCGTAAAGCAGGGCATCCGTCTGCACCGAAAGAGCCTCCGCAATGCTTACGAGAACCGGAAGGCTTAGCTTGGTGTTCCCGGTCTCGATGTGGCTCATATGCGTTGCAGAAATGCCCACCTTCTCGGCAAGAGCCTCCTGCGACAGACCGCATGCCTTGCGATAGCGGCGTATGCGCTGTCCTATTTCGTAGTATTTCATCCTCTAACCGCCCATACAATTCATCTACTTTTGAATCGTATGGAGAATGTGTGTATAGTTTAATAATCTGTATAGGCTTTTTTCAGCCCATACACTTCATATTCTTCTGGCCCCGACATATCATTAGACCCGCATCCGCTTCGATGCGGCGGGTGAGGCTAAAAATCTTAATCATTTGGAGGTACATAGGATGAAGAAGAGAAGACTTACCGCAGCTGCGGTAGCCACTGCATGCCTGCTCACACTCACACTCGCAGGCTGTGGGGGTGCAAACGATGTGAAGAGTGCGAGTGAGCCGCTTGCTGTATCTCAGGCTTTCGGGCAGAAAAGCGTATGGGTGCAGTACAACAAGAATGACGCAATAGAGAAAGACGGAGAAATTGACCGCATTCTTGTCTTTGACGGAAAGGGCAACGTCACCGCATACCAATGCGATGGAGCGACATTCGCAGACTTGAACGGTAAGTCTGACGATGAAATCGTTGAGATGGCAAAGGAGCAAGACAAGAAGGTGTTCGACACAGAACGTAAGGACGCCCTCGACAGTACAGCTCCGGCTATTGAGCACATTCAAAGCGCCTACGATGCTCTGAAAGATGAGTACGACAGCGGCACGTACACGTCCTGGCTTGGCGGAAGCGCACTGTCAGACCTAACCGACGCTGATTTAGAACAGACGAAGTCTATTTACAACCAAACGCTCTCCGAATTGGAAGCTCTACTGAACGCGGCGAAAGACGGTCAGGCCGCAACTAAGTCGGCTACGTATCAGGAACCGAAGGCTCAGCCGTACACGCTTCGCATTGAGACAGACGGCACCGGAAACAACACGCAGAGCGAGACGATATCCTTCGACGCCCCTTCGTATTCCTTCTACAAAGCGCAGTTAGGCCACATGGGAGAGTCAGACTACGAAGAGCAAACCCCTGCCGATGTACTCAATTGGGGTATAAACGTAAGCTATACCGAAGCCGGAAAGGCAATTCGCAACGAGCGCATCGAGCTTTTTTCTCCTGTCAATAAGCAGACCGTCTACGACACGACATTCGCCGGCTTCAGCGGGCTTGCCACAATAGTCAACGAAAACCACGCCGGCTTCGTGTTAGACACCCCTGACACAAAAGGGATAGAGGTGGACTAAATGGAAAAGGCAATCGAATGGGTTAAAAACCACAAGCCACATACAGCGGCCATCGCAATCGTAGTCGTTGCCGTCATAGCCGTGTCGATTGCCGCAGCATCAGGCGCTTTCACGCAGCAAGACAAGACCGATACCGACGAACAAAAGACCGTCGATGTGACCCTCAACGTCACGGCCGACCAGGGCTGGGACGAGAACTCCACGCCCGCCATCGCCCATATCGAGGGCAACGATGTGGACTTCTACCACGCGGTGACCCCCGATGCCGATGGCAACAAGGGCACTTCCACGGTAGAACTCGCCGAGGGCGACTACACCGTGAGCTTCGTCAGCCCCGTCAACTCCGACGGTTCCGCCTTCGACATCTACGACACGGGCGCTCCCGTCGACATCACCGTCGACGCCGACGCGAAGACCGCGCCTGCCGTCAACTGCCCTATGGCGCAGATTCCCGCCGACAAGGTAACCGACGACATGCTCGCCGACATCGTCGACAAGACCAAGGACGCCATCAAGAAGGGCGACGAGACCCTGAAGGGCGATGCAGGTACCGGCATCCTCGACAAGCTCGACGGCAACGTCGCCAAGAACCCGAACGCGAGCGACAAGACCAAGCAGGAGGCGACTGACGCCGACAAGGACGTCGATGTCAACGACAAGCCTGCCCAGACGACCCCGTCTGCCAAGAATGACAACAGCAAGGCTGACAGCAACGCTGGTTCCCAGCCTTCCAGCAACGGTTCTTCGAACGCAGGTTCTGCTTCCAGCAAGCCTTCTCAATCCAGCCAGCCTTCCAAGCCCGCCCATACGCACACTTGGGTGAACCATACGGCTACCCGCAACGTCTGGGTGAGCAATTGGGTCGACGTGCCCGACTACGGCACTCAGCAGGTCGCTGTCGGCACCAAGTACATCTTCGCTTACGACGGCTACACCACTACGGATAGCAATGACGCCAAATGGCATGCTGTGGCACTCATCAAGCAGGGCGTGCCTGACAACTACCGTACCGAGACTATCTACGAGACTCAGCAGGTTCAGACTGGTTCCCACAAGGAGGACCACGGTTACAACAAGACCGAAACCTACGTGGACTACGTGTATTGCAGTTCGTGCGGTGCTCGTCAGTAACGACGAGACCGTCACGGCACGTACTGTGTTAGGGCATAGCCCTCACAGACCCGCGCGCTCCCTCCGGTCGCGTGCAGGTGTCCGTTTCCCGAACAAGGGGAGCATCCGTATAACGGGTGCTCCCCTTTATTTTTACGTGAAAGGCAATAGCATGCCGCGGCGCTGCCGCGGACCATCAAGGGAATCATAAACGAGGCTTGCTATCGCAAATACGACTTAACGAACGCAAGCCGACGGTTCCCAAACAAACTGAGAGACGATTTAAGGCCCCGAAACAGACGCGTTGGCATTCCCGTACCGACCGCTCAATAAAATCGCTTCTAGGCATAAACCAAAGCCTCTATCCCATATAACCGACGTTCGTCGGCGAGAGCCGAAAACGCAAAACCATATAACGAAAGGGGAGAACCTAACATATGCGCTACTTCACATCCGACCTGCACCTGGCACACCCGTTCGTCGCCGCGACGCGCGGCTTCTGGAAGCCTGGGATGCGTCCCGACCGCGACGTCATCGAGGCGCCAGACGGCTTAAATCAATTACGACGCGAGCTGTCGGAATACCGATTCAACGAGATGGTCGACACGGATGCCCATGACAGACTTATCATTCGACGCATCAACGCCGTGTGCGGAAAGAACGACGACCTCTACATCGCGGGCGACCTGTCCGCCGGCGGCCACAAGAGCCTCCGCCGTGCCCTATATCTGCTCGACGGTCTGACCGTGCCTCATTCGCGCATCCATCTGATATTGGGAAACCACGACGGCTTCCGCATCCGAAACACCAACGCGTACGACTTCGCGTCCGTCTGCATCGGCTCCATATCGGCCAACCTGTTCCTGACACTTGAGAACGGCATGCCCGCCATCATCTCGCACACGCCGCGCAAGGCGTACATCGAGCAGGGAGTCGAGCTGGAGGACACCGCATCGAACTCGCTGGACAAGGCGTTATTGAGATATGCCCCCGACGTGCCTGACGGCATCGTCCATCTCTATGGGCACACCCATGGGAAATCGCCCTCCCTCAAGTCGCGTTCAGGTGTCCGTTTCCCGAGCAAGGGGAGCACCCATACAACGGGTGCTCCCCTTGTTTTTTGCCCAGATGCTCCGGAATACCGCGAAACAGGACCAGCAACAGCGCACCGACCTTTGAAGGGCTTTTCGAGGTCTTCCGGTGGGCTGTTCTGAGACCTTTTCGCGCCCCTGTCCGAACAAAGCCCCCGCGGAGGTCTTTCGCTGGACTTTGGATGGGCATGCGTGAAAGACGCCTGCGGCGTCGGGTGCCTCTGAAACGAAGATAAGGAGGTACACGATGGACAAGGAGCGTCTTGAACCCAACAGCCCCCAGGAGGAGGCCATGTGGAGGGCGCAGGTGCTCAGGCGCACCGCCCGCATCTGCTCGGCGAAGGCCAAGGAGCTTGAGCGCATGGCGAAGGTGGACGGCAACGCCCCCATGCGCGACAGCGGCACCCTGAAGGACGTGCTCAAGCGCATCGACAACGTGATGGAGTGGCGGTTCGTGAACGCTCTGGGCGAGGTCGTCCTCGACGGGGACATCCTCGCGGAGAGCATCGACTGCGAGGCCCTGCGCACCATGCGCTACTGCGTGGCGGAATACCTCAAGCGAATCGAGGAGCGGGAAGCGGAGGAGGAGGGCGATGAGTGACTACGGCATCAAGACCTACGCCGACCTCGCCGAGACGTGCGGCGGGATGGTGCTCGCGAACGAGATTGCCAGCCGCCCGCTCGAACCCGTGAGCGGGGATTGGGCACCGTGGGAGGAGATTTTCCAGTGGTACATCGTGCAGGACCCGTCGTTTATCATGGAGCACACCGACGAGCCGGTGTTCCACGACGAGGAGCTTGGCCTGTACGTGTGGGGAATCACGCACTTCGGGACCAGCTGGGACTACGTGCCGGCACCTGAAATCCATTGAAAAAGGGAGCAGCTTGACGCTGCTCCCTTATCTTTTCGGCTACTCGCCGAACTGCTTGCCCTTGTCCGCCGACCCCGGCGCACTTGGGCTGGCACTTCGCGCCCTGGCATAGCGCGCCCGCATGGTCTCGGCATGCGCCTTGGACTCGCGCTCGTCCTCGTTGGACAGCGCCTTCTCCGCCGCCTTGAGGCGCTTCTCGGCATCCCACATGCTCCTGCGGGACTCGTACACGCGCCTCTCCGCCTCCTCGCGCTGCCTGCGGGCCTCCTCCGCGAGCGCCTCCTGAATCAACATGCGCAGCATCATGGCGGTCATGTCGGCCATCATGCGGGACACGGGGTCACGGGCGTCGCGCCCCGCCTTGGCGAACACGTGCATGCCGGCCAGAAGCCCCGGACACGGGTGTTGCGGGGCGTCGAGCGCCTCCTTGGAGGCATGGAACTCGCGCCTTGCGGCGTCCACGTCCTCGCGCAGCTTCGCAAGCTGCTCGTCCGGGTGGTTCCGCGCCTCGACAATCTGCTGATAGCGCTCGTCCACGAAGGACTTGCCCTCCTCGCGTGAGCGGTGGATGTGCGCCTTCTGAAGGTCGGACGCCATCTCCGACACGTACGCCCGGTCGAGGTCGTACACGTCGGGAGCGAAATCCGCAGAGGGCTGTTCTGCCGGCTCGGCCGTCTCGGGCACGTCGGGAAGGACTTCCGGTGCCGGGGCTTCCTGCTGCGGTACCTCAAGCTCGCGCTGCTTCTGGTCGAAGTACGCCTCGATGCCCTCGCGGGTCAGGTCGTCGGCGAGGTTGGAGGCACGTCGCTTGCGGGTGCGGCGCTTCGGTCCCCACTCGTCCACGGCCTTGTAGGACCATCCCGTCGTGACCTCGCCGGTCTTCCCGTCGGGCTTCGTGGTCTCCTTCAGCGTCACGCCGCTCAACTCAAGATTGCGCCTGAACTCGTCCAGCGTGCTGGAGCGGTCGCGGGCACCCGCCACCCTGTCGCCGAGACGCCGGTCGAAAGAACCGGGCTGGAACGTCTCGCGCTTCTGCTCCCAGAGGGACATCTCCTTGTCCGCCCCGAGCACCGAGAAACCATTCTCACGGCTCAGCTCATCATTGACCGCCTTCACACGCGGAGCGTAGAGGCTCGTGTCCCCCTTGTTGATGACCTGACCGGTACGGGCGTCGTGGTTCGCAATGGTCGCGTGCGCATGCACGCAGCCTCCCTCGCCGTCCACGTGCATGGTGACCCAGCACATGGAGTCGGGGGCAAGCTCGTGGCACAGCGTGTACGCGTACTCCATGCCACGCTGGATGTCGTCGGCCTTGCTTGGGTCAAGCTCGTCGGTCGCCCATGAGATGCGCAGCTCGTAGCCCTCGTTGACCGCGTTCGGGTGGCGATGCTTCTGCCCCTCGCAGTAGACAATGAAATCACCTCTTGAGGCGGCGTCACCCATCTGCGCGGCGATGCGGTCCGTGCCGTTTTCCAGATGAGCGCGTCTGCGCTTTCCCTCGCCGAACTCGGTGTACGACATACGCCCGCGCACGTTCGGAAGCGACTGCACATGCGTCGTTGACATCAGACATCACCTCCCGTCTCCACGTACGCCTGCAAATCCGCACGCAGTCCATCGACTTGCGCCCGGAGCTTGTCCACCGAATCGCGGAACTCGCGGAACGCTTCCGCCTCGTCCTTCGTCCTCATTTCCTCACGCGCCGCGTCGAGCATTCCCATGCCACTCAAGCGCCGGTTGCGCGCGCGGGCAATCTGATTCATGTTGACGCCGATGCGGTTCAGCTCGACACGGACACGGTCCAGGGCCGGGACGTCCAGAACCACCTCGCGGCTGGGCGGCGCGTACCGACTCGCGTACAGCTCACCGCGAAGAAAATTGGAACGCGAGCACGTCCCGCGCTGCTCGTCCAGCAGGGAAAGCTCCGCGTCGTTCATACGCACCTGAACCACCTTGTCACGGCGGTCTTTCACGTACTTCTGGCGCATCGCCTTCCCGCTTCTTTTTTCATACGTTTCCGCCATGCGGAACACCTCCTTTGCTGCTATCCGAAACGCCCGCCTGCGGCGGACAATCCGAAATGCCGTTTTCGGCTAATCTCACAACGTCTCTGTGCAAAGGGGAAAAGAGCAAGCATTGACTTCGTACGTACAAATTGCGATTCTCGCAATTTGCCCTACTCCGTCAGCTTGCGAGGGGGCGGCTGCGCCGTCCCCTTCGAACCCCCGCCTTTTGTCCACCGAGCCTCGCCCGTCCGTGTCGGACACGGGAACGACTTCCCCTGTCCGACATGGAACCCGAATCCCTCGGTGGAACCCGGCACGGCTACCCTTGGTAGGCCGCGCCGGAAAAACCGCCGTGCGCTTCCGACGACTCTCCAGCTTCTGCGGTAGGAACATGACCGGAACCCGCAGCGCCAGCGGCGCGCGCATCCGGCGTTCCGTGTCCGGTGCCCGGCTTCAGTCCCTTGACGAAGTCAAGGACCTCTTCCGCCGAACCCATGTCCTTCACTTCAGGGAAAACCGTCACGAGCGCGTCGGCGTAAGCCTTCGTCCTCGCGGCCTGCGCCTCGCGGCGCAGCTTCTTCGCCTGAGCCTCCAACGCACGTGCCTTCTCGGCCACGTCATCAAACCTCTTCGTTGCCATAATCTATTCCTCCTTAATCGTTGTCTTCTGTATCCGTCGCAAGACCAAGCTGCTCCCTCACCGCCGCGTAACCGGCACCGAGGTCTGCGGGAGTCGTGCCGTGGGCGGTGCAGTAATCGAGGACGACCGTGCGGAAAATCCCGCGACGCCTGCCCAAGAAGGGGACCCATCCGCCCGCGCCGCCAAAACCAGCATCGTGCTTGCTGTAGGCCCTCAAGCCGGGGCACCACTTCTCGCAGCTCGTCTTGAGGACGGACCCGCTCGCGTCCTTGCTCTGCGTCCATTCGCCGTCGGAGCACGCAAGCTCGACGATTCGGGTCGTGAACGCCTTGCGGCTCATCTGCATCCGCATGCCCTTGTGCTCCGCGTCCAGCCATTCGTCGTAGCGCATGGACAGGTAATCATTCGGCACGAAGTCGGCCCTAATCGAATCCTTGACGTCCTCCCAGAACTCAGCCACCGTGTCATTGCCGAGAACCCACTCGCGCTTCAGCTGCGCGGCCTCCTCAGGCTCGGGCAGCTCGTAATACCGGTCCCACTTCACCAGCGCCTGATAGGCCAGGTATTCGCAGAACTCGGGGGACACGACCCACTCGGAACGGATGGTCTTGTCGTCGGCCTTGCCGACGAACTGCCCCGTGAACGGGACGTAGATGTTGCGGGCCAGCCAAGCGTCCCCCTTGTCACGGGTCTTCGGGATGTCGTTGGCGGCGCAGACAATCAGCGCGTGGGGCGTGTAGTCGAACATGCCCTTGTTCTTGCGCTCCACGCCTATCGCGTCATGCGAGATGATTGACTTCAGGCGCGAGTTGTCCTTCAGGTACGCACCCGAATCGGAGTCCTCGCACGTGATGAGGGAGACCCCCACGATGTTCGACACGCCGAACCGCCCGCCATCCGTGCCGCCGGCAAGCAGCGCGAGGCTTGAGGTCATGCACCCGTCGTAGCCGACGAGCGACTTGAGGCAGTCGAGGAAGGTGCTCTTCCCGTTGTGACCCGTCTGGTTGTAGAAGGTCACCATGACGCGCCAGTTGTGGTAACTGCGCAGGGACGCCCCCGCCACCTTGACGAGCAAATCGCGCCCGCCGTCGTAGGGGACGTAGGAGTCCAGCAGCTGCCAGAAGTCAATCTTCGAGCCGTCCGGCATCGTGTGCTCGGGGACGGGCGGCTCCTTGTCGGGGAGGCGCGTGGCGCTCTTCCTGAGTGCAACGACCTCGGGGGAGAACTCGCGCAGGACGCGCTCCTCGTAATCCCAGATTCCGTTGGCCATGAAGACCAGAGACGGGTTATCGCACTCGCACACGCGGTTCTCCCGACGCGATGCCATGTCGTGCAGCTTCTGGACGAAGTTCTTCTTCCAGTTGCCGTTCACGGCGCCCACGACCTCCTGACACCACAGGTCAATCTGCCCGTCGCCAATCTCGCGGTAAATTCCCTCGTCGGGGTCGTACATAGCGAGCACGCCCTCCGAGGTCGGCTTGTCCACGGTCTCCTTGACGCAGACCATGCGGATGACCTCCTGCGCGAACACCAGCTCGGCGGCCTGCACGGGGTCGATGCTCTTGAGCTTCGGCCAGCGAAAGCCCCTGCCGTAAATCTTTCTCGCCGTCGGATTAGATGGCGGCTCGGACAGGTTGACCCACGCCACAAGGGCGTTCGTCACCTTGACCACGACGTCCGAAAGAACGGACAGGCCATCACCAGCGCAGTCGCGCAACACATAGCTCACCACATCGCTGAGCGCCTTGTGATAGCTCTCCCCGCCGTACAGGTAGTCAGGGTTGTACGCCTCGCCCTGATTCCCCTCGTCATACGCACGCCCCCACTTCATCTCATCTTTTGCCTGCGGGTCAGATACTTGAAAAATGGGCGGTAATGAGCTAAAATACTTATAGTTAGACGGAGCGGTTTCCTTTGCTGTGGCGGCGGGGGAACTGCTCTTTTCTTTATCAGCCATAAACTTACCTCCTTAATTCGTCAGCTCGACGTGCTTCACGTTCGCGTTCTTCCACGCCTCGACGTCGTCAATCTTGTAGCGAACTGCGTTTCCGACCTTGTAGTAACTCGGACCCTTGCCCTGATAGCGCCAGGTGCAGAGCGTTCCCGCGCTCAAACCGAGGAACGCCGCCACCTCGCGCGTCGTCATGTAAGAGGGCTTTACCTCTTTTACCTGCTTCTTTCCTTTAGCCATAACCAGCCACCTCCATGTTCAAAGTCCTTTTCGCGAAACAAAAAAAGCTCCCGTGGAAACCAAAGAAGGACAGAGGCGCAAAGCCTTGTCTATCTCGGTTTCCACGGGAGCTTCGTGTTCGTTGTTTCGCCCGTGACGCACGGCCTATTCGACCGAGCGCTCGGCTCCTATTCCCGATAGCAACCCCGCATCAAGGACGGGACGGGTGCTGAGCCATTCATCTATATGTATTTATTGTACATCATTGAGACAATTGAAGCAATATCAATTTTCCCGTAGCCGCAGTTCAGAGCCTATTTCCGCTCATAAACGAATGGAAAAGGCTCGAAAAGCAACCCTCCGCACCGCCCGGAAAGCAGCGACTGCAACAAGAGGTACACGTGAGGGCTGACCACATGTGTGACCACATCAAAATGGGCATTTGGTCAGCTCTTGAAATGAAATCCCCTCTTTTATCAATGGATTATTTTCGTTCTGACCTCATGACCGCATGACCAGATAAAATCCGACAAACTTTATTTATCTATACGTATTACGTAGGCCTTTTCAATTTTTATAAATAAGTCTTAAATTATGTGGTCATGTGGTCAGGAATTGCAAAAAGCCTGATAGCGCCTAGAGAAAAAGCTGACCAGATGGTGACCACGACATTTTTTCTTGTGGTCATGTGGTCAGGCGAAACGCTCATAAACGAGGGGACGGGTAATTCTTCTGTCCTAGGCAGGTGCGCATTTCGGACGCTTCGCGTCCTCAATGCAGGCTAGTTACGCCTCGGGCTGCGCCCTCGGCTTGCCTCATCGCATGTTGGGTACGCAGAGGAGCATGAAAACCATCCAATACGGTTTCGCATACCTCATGCGTACTTTCTCGAAGGCAACGGAGGCGCGAAGCGCCGTAGTTGCCGGCCAGACAGGGGGGGTGCACGAACGACGGAACGCGCAAATGGGCATAGCGTGCCAAGCCCATGCCGCATCCCTTCTGTACGTCCACCCGCATCTAACTGCCGCCCGCAGGGCGGCCACCCTTGCATCGAGCGGATGCGAGATGCACATGGGCGCTCGAATACCCTCAGACCGCTTCAGAGACGTTTTAAGGCACGAAAAAAGCCCGAGGGGTACACGAGTACTCCAACGGGCTTAAAACGTCTTAAACCGGGCTTAAAACGTCTCAGAACGCCTCTGAAGCGCTCTATTTCTCCGTCTCGTCTTCTCCTATGAGTCCGAAGTGACGGAACGCATCCAGAATCGCCTCGCGCTTCTCGGGCGGGCACTTCGGTTGCTTCTTGTCGCCTGACCTGTCGGCCTGCGTTTCCAGTCCGCACTCGGCCTTCATCTGCGCGACGTACAGGGTGCTGACCTTCATGCCGTGCGTTTTCTGGACGTAATCGCGGATGTTCGCGTACGTCGGCTGGCCCTTCTCCTCGGACAGCCCCATGTCCTTCGGACTGATGGAAACCGGTATGAAAGACTTCGATGCAGATTTCCGAGATAGAACAGCAACCGTCTCGGTGTGGTCGGTGTGAGGGAACATGTCGACTGGCGTGATCTTGAGCAAGCGATAGCCTCCGTCGAGGAGCTGGTGCAGGTCGCGCTCTTGGGTCACGGGGTTGCAGCTGATATAGGTGATGCGGCGCGGCTTAAGTGCGCAGGCAGCTTCGAGGAACTCGGGCGTGGAGCCGGCGCGCGGCGGGTCGATGGAAAGAACGTCGACGCGTTCGTTGTTGTCGGCGGCATCCAGGATGCAATCGGTGGCGTCGTCGGCCATAAACCAAGCGCTGCGGGTGAGGCCGTTGAGCTCGGCATTGCGACGTGCGTCGGCAATGCCCGCCGGGTTGCGCTCCACGCCGAGCAGCATAATGCCGATACCCTTTTTCTGGGCATCTTTAGCTGCGCAAAGACCGATGGTACCGCTGCCACAGTAGGCATCCATGAGCACATCGCCCTGGTGCAAATCCATGCCGTCGATAGCGAGCTGATAGAGCAGCTCGGTCTGCTGCGGGTTGGTCTGGTAGAACGCGGTGGGGGAGATATCGAACTCGCAGCCGAGCAGCTGGTCGCGCATGCACTCGGCGCCATATACAATGCGGGTTTCCTCGCCGAGGATGGCGTTGCCGGGACGTCCGTTGATGTTTTGGGCGACGGTGACGATGCGCGGATTGAGTGCGGCGACAGCCTCAAAGAACTCCTGCGCATGCGGCAAGTCGCGCTGGGCGGTCACGAGCGTGACCATGACCTGGTCGGTACGCCAACCGCAGCGGACGACGGCATAGCGAAGCAAACCAAGATGCTTGTCCTCATTAAAGGCGGGAATATGCAGCCGCTCAGCTTCGCGTGCGATGCCGTTGAGAATCTGACGGGCGCCCGGTGCCTCGACGGGGCATTCGGGTACGGCAACGATCTTGTGCGTGCCGCGCTCAAAGAAACCGCACCGGACAGTGCCTTCTTTGCCGGGGGCAAAGGGAGTGGCGGCCTTATGGCGAAAACCGCGCGGCGCAGGATATTTGCCCGGGTCGCCCAGGGTGACACCCATGCCACGAATAGGATCTACAGCAATGCCCTCACGCTCACAAAGCGAAGCAAAAAGCTCCTCCATAGCAGCCTGCTTAGCTGCCAACTGCTTTTTATAAGGACGATTGAGCGCCGTGCACCCACCGCAAGATTTCATGATCGAACAGGGAGACTTGGGGTCCACGGCCTTACGCGCAGACGAAACCCGATCTTTATGCGAGTGCTTGGAGCGAGTCTGAGATGCCTTATCCTCGTTCCGACGAGAGCCGGGACGCTTGGCCTTAGCCTTGCCCTTGGCCGACTTACCCTTCGCGTCCTGAGACGACTTGGATTTCTTAGAAGATTTTTTCTCCTCTGACCCCTCAGCCGCCTCGATCAAAGCACGACGAGCCTTACGCTCCGCACGAGATTCTGCCATGAATTAACCCCACTAATTTACAAATTGAAATCTGAAAGCATTGTACCGTGCCAAGTTAGCAGACGATATGCAAGCGCCCATTTCATGTCAGCGATAAGTCCAACGATGTTTGCCCGGCGTGGGCGGGGAGCGGCGCGTAATTAAGTTTATCGCGAGTTCCGCACGCAAAGGAAAGCACTTAATGTGCTTTCCGTCTTGCGCAGGACTGTAGAGCAGGAAACTTAATTACGCGCCGCTCCCCGCCCACGCCGGGCAACCTCTCCCTTGTACTTTATCAAGGTAGAGTGTATGATTCTGGACGTTACACGACTCACTTTACCTAACTAAAGTGCTACCAAAGGGGAATACCATGAATACCGATATGTCTCGTCGTCAGTTTGTTGGTCTAGCCGGCTCGCTTGTCACGGTGCTTGGCCTTGGTCTTGTCGGTTGCGGCGGTGGTACCGGCAAGGGCTCTGCTGCCGGTTCTGCCGCAGCCAAGGATGTGAAGGGCGCTGCGGAGTCCAAGAAGCTCGTGGTGGGCTTTGATAAGTCCTATCCTCCGTACGGCTTTGTGGGCGACGATGGCGAGTACACCGGCTTTGATCTCGATCTGGCCAAGGCTGTTGCCGATAAGCAGGGCTGGGAGGTCAAATACGAGGCCATCGACTGGGACGCCAAGGATACGCTGCTTAACTCGGGCGCCATCAACTGCATCTGGAACGGCTTTACCATGGAGGGCCGTGAGGACGACTACACGTTCTCCGAGCCGTACATGCTCAACGAGCAGGTGCTCGTGGTCAAGAAGGATGCGGGCATCAAGAGCTGGGACGATCTTGCCGGCAAGACCGTGATTACTCAGACCGATTCCGCTGCGCAGGATGTGCTTGAGGGTGATCAGAAGGATCTGGCGGCGACGTTTGCCACGCTCGATACCATCGGCGAGTACAACACGGCCTTTATGCAGCTCGAGAGCGGCGCGGTCGATGCCGTGGCTTGCGACCTTTCGATTGCCCAGTATCAGCTTGCCGCCAAGCCCGATGCCTATACGCAGCTTGATGAGCCGCTGTCCAGCGAGCACTACGCCGTCGGCTTTAAGAAGGGCGACACCAAGTCGGCCGACGCCGTGACCGAGTCGCTCAAGGCACTCTATGAGGACGGCACGGTCAAGGACCTGTGCGACAAGTACGCAAGCTATGGTCTGTCTTTCGATAATTGGGTGCTCAAGTAATGTCTATTCAGGTCATGATGCAGATGCTTGGCCAGGGATTCTTGGTCAGTTTGCAGTTGTTTGTGCTGACACTGCTGGGGTCGATTCCGCTGGGAATCCCCGTGGCGTTTATGCGCATGAGCAAAATCGCGCCGCTTCGCTGGATTGCGCGCATCTACATTTCGGTCATGCGCGGTACGCCGCTCATGCTGCAGATGTTTGCCATCTACTTTGCCCCGTACTACGTGTTTGGCATTTCGCTCACGCCCGATTCCAAGTGGACGGCGTGCGTCGTGGCGTTCATCATCAACTACGCCGGTTACTTTGCCGAGATCTATCGCTCGGGCTTGCAGTCCATTCCGCGCGGTCAATACGAGGCTGCCGAGGTGCTGGGCTATTCGCGCGTGCAGACGTTTCTGTATATCGTGATGCCGCAGGTCGCCAAGCGTATTCTGCCGGCGATGGGCAACGAGATCATCACGCTGGTCAAGGACACGTCGCTGGCGTTTGCCATTGGCGTGGGTGAGATGTTCTCGACGGCCAAGGCGCTGGTCGCCTCGCAGGTGAGCATGGTGCCGTTTGCGATCGCGGCGCTGATTTACTGGGTCTTTAACTTTGTGGTCGAAATGCTGCTGGGCGCCGCCGAAAAGAAGCTGGACTATTATCATGACTAACTCAGTGATGAAAATCGAAAACGCACGTAAGGCGTTTAGCGGCAATGAGGTGCTCAAGGATATCTCGCTCGAGGTAAAGCGTGGAGAGGTCGTGGCGATTATCGGGCCTTCGGGTGGCGGCAAGTCCACGCTGCTGCGGTGCGCCACGCTGCTCGAGACACTCGACGGAGGCTCGCTCTCGTTTGGTGACCTTGCCGTTGCGACGGATGCGGGTTCGGGCGCGGTCTATGCGAAGGGCGATGTGCCCAAGCAGGCGCGCTCGCGATTCGGTCTGGTGTTCCAAAATTACAACCTGTTCCCGCACTATACCGTGATGAAAAACATCATCGACGCGCCGATCCGCGTGCTTAAGCGCCCGCGCGAGCAGGCGGAAGCTCGTGCGCATGAATTGATTGCTCAGATGGGGCTTGTGGGCAACGAGAACAAGGTTCCTTGTGAGCTTTCGGGCGGTCAACAGCAGCGCGTGAGTATTGCCCGCGCCCTGGCGCTCGATCCGGAAATCTTATTCTTTGACGAGCCGACCTCGGCGCTCGACCCCGAGCTGACGGCCGAGGTGCTGCGTGTCATTAAAGACCTTGCCGCGCAGAATATGACGATGGTGATCGTGACCCACGCGATGCAGTTTGCGCGCGATGTTGCCGATCGCGTGGTCTTTATGGACGGAGGCCGCATTGTCGAGGAGGGTCCGGCCGAGCAGGTTATCGATCACCCGCGAGAGCAACGTACCCGTGAGTTCTTGAGCCGTATCGAGGGGTAGGCTCAAGCATTTACTCAACTATTAATTGAGGCGAAGCCGCCGCAGGTCTTACGGTCTGTGGCGGCTTTTTGTTTGCATCGACGGGGTTCAATAATCGCCTCACAAGCTTGTCTCTTCCTCTCGCCGCCTGTATTCATACGTGCGCCGAAAGGTATGCATGGACAGCCGCCCGTGAGGGTAGGGTGGTGGCATAGGACATTTGGAGGGTGAGTCGGCTCGGCTGCCGACCATGCTGCTCCCGGGATGGCACCGACCGCGAACTCTCCCCGTTGGCGTCGCGCATTGTGCGCGGCCCTGCAAGGAGGTCATCATGGGTGCTCCCAAGACCGGTAACGTAAGGAACGTGGTGCTCGTAGGCCAAGGCGGGGTGGGCAAGACTTCACTCGCCGAGGCCATGCTCCACCTTTCCGGTAAGACCGCCCGCCTGGGCGGCCACGACGGCACCAAGCCCACGCTCGACTATGACCCCGAAGAGGTCAAGCGTGCATTTTCCATCTCGACGACCATCGCGCCGATCGACTGGAAGGGCGCGCGCATCAATGTGCTCGATGCCCCGTGCTACCCCGATTTTATCGGCGACGCCTTTGCCGCGATGAGTGTTTGCGAGACGGCTCTGTTTGTGGTCGACGCCGAGGCCGGCCCGCAGCCTACGACGGTTAAGCTCTGGTATGCCGCCGAGGACCTGCGCCTGGCGCGTGCGGTGTTCGTAAACCGCCTGTCGCGCTCCGAGGCCAGCTTTGCGACCACGATGGACCTGCTGCAAGAGCGCTTTGGCACGCGCCTGGGCGCCGTGACCCTTCCCTGGGGCGAGGGCGAGGACTTTGACGGCATCATCGACCTGGTGCGCATGAAGGCGCGCCATTGCAACGGCACCGAAGCCGTTGAGTCGGAGATTCCCGAGGAGTATCGTGCCCAGGCCGAGGAAGCCCATGACCATCTGTGCGAGCTGGTGGCCGAGGCTGACGACGAACTGATGATGAAGTACCTGGAGGGCGAGGAGACGCTGACGCAGGAGGAGCTTGAAGGCCTGCTGTCGAAGGCGATCGCCGAGCGCATCTTTGTGCCGGTCTTTGCGGGCGATTGCATTAAGGAGCAGGGCGTCAACTCGCTGATGGACGACATCGCCACATACTTCCCGGCGCCGACCGACTACGGCGAGATGCCGCTTATCGACGGCGATTCGCTCAAGATTTCAAGCGACGATGATCGTCCGGTGGCGTTTGTGTTTAAGACCCTGGCCGATCCGCAGCAGGGTCGCATCAGCTTTATTAAGGTGCTGACGGGTACGCTTGAGCCGGGCCTTGAGCTGGTCAACGCGCGCACGCGCAAGGGCGACCGTCTGGCTCACCTGTATGTGATGTGCGGCCGCGACATGACCGAGGTCGGTCACGCCTATGCCGGCGACATTATCGTGGCACCCAAGCTGGCGGCCGAGACGGGCGATACGCTCTCGATTACCGGCAAGGTCGAGGCTGCGGCGTTTAAGTTCCCCAACTCGCAGTACCGCATTGCCATCGAGGCCGAGAATCGCGGGGACGAAGAGAAGCTCTACACGTTTATCGAGAAGGCCTGCAAGGCCGATCCGACCATGAGCATCGATCGTGACGAGGAGACCGGCCAGACCATTATCTCCGCCGTGGGTGAGGCGCAGGTTTCGGTGCTGCTCAACCGTTTGGAGGACCGTACCAAGGTCGTGGCCAAGAGCGTGCCGATCCGCATTCCGTATCGCGAGACCATTCGCCGTACGGCAAGCGCGCAGGGCCGCCACAAGAAACAGACTGGCGGTGCCGGTCAGTATGGCGACTGCTGGCTGCGCGTTGAGCCGCTCATTGGGCCCGACGGCACGAGCGATGGCTATGAGTTTGTAGACGAGGTCGTGGGTGGCCGCATCCCGCGCTCGCTCATCCCCGCCGTGGACAAGGGTGTCCAGGAGACCATGAAGGACGGCATCATTGCCGGCTACCCGCTCACGGGCATTCGCGTGGCTGTGTACGACGGCTCGTATCACAGCGTCGACTCCAACGAGATGGCGTTCCGCGCGGCGGCTCGCATCGGCCTGCGCAAGGCGTGCGCCGATGCCGACCCGGTGGTGCTGGAGCCCATCGAGGAAATCACGGTGACTATTCCCGAAAGCTACGCCGGCGCTGTGATGGGCGACATCTCGGCATCGCGCGGTCGCGTGACGGGCATGGAGACCGATGAGCGCGGCGACACCGTGGTCATTGCCCAGGCGCCGCTGGCAGAGCTGACGGATTATTCGACGCGCCTGCGCTCTATCACGCGCGGCACGGGTGACTTTACCATGAAGCCCGCAGGCTATGAGCAGGTGCCTTATGACGTTCAGGCCAAGCTGGTCGAGCGCTATGAGGAGGGCCGCGCCAAGTAACGCGTGGTTTTGCCTGCAACATGCATGCCGATGCAAGGGCCGCCCTGGGTAACCGGGGCGGCCCTTTTTGATCCCTTGGGGACGGAGGAAAACGGATCATTTTAGGTTTTGGGGCAGCTTGGTCGGCCCTAAACTCCCGAGGTCTGATTGCGGCCGGTGGCGTAGTCGATCTGCACGTGCGGCTGCAGGTTGTAGCAGTATACGTGGAAGCAGAGGGTCTTGCCGTGGTCCTCGACCGATTGCGCCTCAAGGCGCACGCCACGGCAGACAAGTTCCTCTTCGTTATACATGGGCGTGACACGGTAGAGCACATGGTTACCCGTATCGCGGATGTAGCCGAGAATCTGCTCTTCAAACGGCAGCATGCCCGTCTCGTTGAGATAACGCGTGCCGGTGAGGAGATTCTTGCGGTTGGCGTTTTCGCCGCAGAGCGACCAGGCGATAAGGTGGCAGCGGTTGTAGAGGCTCTGGCCCGGAATAAAGTCGTAGCGCTGCTGGCGCCATCCAGCGGGATGGATACGCGAGATATCGCCGCGCTCGCCTTGACCGAGTGATTCGGGGCCCACGCAGGCGAGCGCTTTGCGGGTGCGGCCCAGGCTGTCGAGCTTGGAGAACTTCTTAAAGCAGCCCTCTTCGGTGGCGCGCTCGTATTCATCGAGCGTGAATGACGGTGTGCCTAATGCGTGGGTGCTGTCGGCGCGCAGGGCAACGTAGGGGTTGCCGGCGTAGTCGGGAATGCTGCTGAGATATACGCCGCGGGCGCGGTTAAGGTCGGGGTTTTCGACCTCGTCGATGGGGGTGGCGGCGCTGTCTGTGGAAGTGTCGTCACCGGTGTCGGTTGCGGCGGATTCAGAGCTATCGCCAGAGTCTTGGCCATTTTGAGAGTCCGAAGAGCTCGCTGTTCCCGATTCGAGCCGGGCAACCAGGTCTGCTTCGTCGTCGGTGCGGCTGGGACTCTCGTTTTGTTTTTCGGCCAGAGCCGCCGCCTGCTCATCGCTTTGCGGCGACAGCAACTTGGGCGTTCCGTCGAGCGATCCCGTAAACAGCGCAAACCCGAGCACCACGGCGGTGCCGATGGAAAGTGCTTGCTTGTAGGCGGGCTTGCGCGACATTGAGGCTCCTGGATGGACGGTTGGGAATCTACCAGTCTAGCAGGAGCCGGCAAGGGCCGTTCTGTCGAACAAATACTTAAGATTTGAGACAAACGCTACTGATTCATTTGTCCCGCGGTCTAGATCGAGGTGGAGTCGAGCCAGTTGAGCTTGCACTCGAGAATGCGCTGCTCGCCGGGTTCGCTGCTTCCGTCAAGTAGGGCGAGCAGCATCTCGGCTGCTTCGCGACCTTCTTGGTCGACGGGCTCGATGATGGTGGAGACGGTCGGTGTGGTGAGATTAGTCCAGTCTTCGCAGTTGAGTCCCAAAAGGCCGATTTGCTGCGGAAGCAGATGGGCCATTGGCTGGAGGGCCTTGTAGACACGGGGAAGTGCCCACTGATTTTGCACGAAGATAAGGGTTCGCTTGGCGGGATTGAACTTGAATTTAAAGTATTCAGTGAGCTCGTTGATTGACGGCTTGTTGTGATCGATGGGAATCGCTTTGTAGAGCTGCCCGTTCGCTGCCAGCGCCTCGGCATACCCCTGAAAACGCTCCATGCGGGTGCGCATTTCGGTCATGTTGGCGGCAATGGAAAAGAAATCTTCGTAGCCGGCGTCGAGGAGTGCCTGTGTGCCGTTGTACACGCCGTCGTAAAGGTTGGTTTTGATCCAGCTGGTACCTGGGCTATAGATGGCCGCATCGAAAAAGACGACCGGCTTGCCGGCGCGTCTAATGCGGTCATGCACGGCTTTGAAGTTTGCCGTGGGCTGGATGATAAAGCCATCGACGCCCAGCGAGAGCATCTTGTCGACGTACATGAGCTCGGTCTCGGGGTTAAAGTTGCTCGTGCAAACGACCGTCTGGTAGCCCGCGGGGAGCATGACCTGCTCCATGCCATTGAGAACGAGCCCCGCCCATTTGTTGGTGTTATCCAAAATGATGATGGCAATGACGTGGGTTTGCTTGCCGGTGAGCGTCTGCGCTTGGGCGTTGGGAACGTATCCGAGTTCCTTAATGACGCGCGCGATTTTGTTCTGCGTCTTCTCGCTAAGCTTTTCTCGTTTGTCGTTGAGGTAATACGAGACGCTTGCCGTCGAGGTTCCCGCCTCTCGAGCGACGTCTGCGATCGTAACGCGCTGTTTTGCCACAGCGACTCCTTCCGACAGATGAGCATTTTCCAACATGATGACTTTGAGTCTTGGTGAAGGATACGCTTCGGTGAGCGGCTTTTTCCTTTCATATGAGTATGCAACAAATGCGGCATACGGGTGGGGTCGAAATTTGTGACCGGCATGCGCATCTGCCGTCTACCGAGAAAATCAAATACTTCTTGACTTTTGAAATCGAGGGCAAAATCGCAGGATTCATTTTTGGTTAAACGCATAACTAAATCGCATAACCAACGCTCTGACCTGCGCGTTTACCGAAATAAGCTGGCATTAAGAAAAACGAGCACCTATATTGTTCTTGTCGAAAAGACAGCAAGTCCAAACGGCAGGGGATGCTCCGGAGGCCTCCGCAAACGGTGTCTTGCGCACGCAACTCTATGAAAAGAGGGAAGCAATGAAGATCGTAGGCGTTGCCGCCTGTACTGTGGGTATCGCCCACACGTATATGGCCCAGAAGGCGATTCAGGATGAATGCGCCGCCCGTGGCATCGAGTGCAAGGTCGAGGCTCAGGGTGGCCTGGGTATCGAGAATGAGCTCACGCAGGAAGACGTGGACTCCGCCGACCTGGTCCTGGAGTCCGTCGACGTGGGTGTCGAGAACGAGGACCGTTTTGAGCAGAAGATGGCCGAGGGCAAGTTCCTGAAGGTCGGCACCTCTGATGTAATCGCCGATCCGGTAAAGATCATCGACCAGGCCATTGAGATCATCAAGGCGACGGGTGGCGCCGTTGACGCGCCCAAGGCCGAGGCCAAGGCAGAGAAGAAGGCCGTCTCCGCTGCCCCGCAGGCCCCGACACCGGCGTCCAAGCAGTCTATCTTTGCCGATCCTGGCAAGACGCTGCTCAATGCATTCAATACCGGCGTTTCCTATTTTATCCCCATCGTCGTTATCGGCGGCGTGTTCCTCGCCTTCTCGCTGGCATCCGGTACCGCCGGCGCCAACGGCATGGAGGTTACGAACCCGCTGATGGTGAGTCTTAACACCATCGGCATGGCCGGCATCTCCATGATGATCCCGGTGCTTGCGGCATACATCGCCTACTCGATGGCTGGCAAGCCCGCGCTCGCCCCCGGTTTTGTCCTGGGCTACCTGGTCAACAACGCAGTCGTTACCCCTAACGGCAACAGCGTTTCGACCGGCTTCTTGGGCGCCATGATCATGGCGGTCATCTGCGGCTACTTTGTCCGCTGGATGAAGACCTGGAAGGTCAACAACACCATCCAGACCATCATGCCCATCCTGATCATCCCGATTCTGACCTCGCTTGTCCTGGGCATGGCCTATATCTACATCCTGGCCACGCCGCTTGGCTTTGTGATGGACTGGCTCACCGGCGTGCTCGGCAGCCTGCAGGGCGGTTCCGCAGTTGTCCTGGGTCTGGTCATTGGCGTTATGACCGCCTTCGATATGGGTGGCCCCATCAACAAGACCGCCTCGACCTTCACCATGGCCATCATGGCCTCCGGTATCTACGGTCCTAACGGTATGTTCCGCGTCGCCGTCGCCGTTCCCCCGATCGCCTGTGGACTCGCTGCGCTCATCGCCAAGAACAAGTTCGATGACGCTGACCGCCAGATGGGCATCTCCGCGCTGTTCATGGGCTGCATCGGTATTACCGAGGGCGCTATCCCCTTCGCGGTCAAGGACCTCGGTCACACCCTGCCCGGCATTTGCATCGGCTCTGCCGTGGGTGCGGCACTTGCCGCCTTCCAGGGCATCGACTGCTACGTCCCGCACGGTGGCTTTATCGTCGCCCTTGCCACCAACAACGTCGCGCTGTTCTGCCTGGACATCGTGATTGGCGCCGTGGTCGCCGCTGCAATCCTGATTGCCATGAAGCCCACGCTCGACAAGCAGGCCAAGTAAACCTTTAAGGACTCCGGTTGTGCGGAGGGATGGATTTGACTCCGCACAACCGCCCCTACACAACAAAATCCATCCGTACTGATAGGGCCCACATCTGGGTCCCAGGGAACTTTTGTCAAAAATCCTCTGGAGAAGGAGAACAAAATGTCCAACCTCACCATCCGTCAGGCCGTTCAGGGCATGCTCAAGCTGCAGGATAGCGGCGATCACGCAACCATGGTCGGCATTGGCCCCATGAGCCCCAACCTGATTCAGGCCGTGTTCGAGCTTGCCAAGGACGAGGATTTCCCGCCCATGTTTATCGCCAGCCGCAACCAGGTCGATATGGACGAGATGGGCGCCGGCTACGTCAACGGTTGGGACCAGACGCGCTTTGCCGCCGACATCAAGAAGGTTGCCGACGAGGTGGGTTACACCGGTCCGTACTACCTGTGCCGCGATCACGGCGGTCCGTGGCAGCGCGACGAGGAGCGTAACGCCCACCTGCCCGAGGACGAGGCCATGGAGCTCGCCCGCAAGTCCTTCGTCGCCGACATGGAGGCGGGCTTTGACCTGCTGATGGTCGACCCCACCAAGGACCCCTATCAGATCGGCAAGGTTATTCCGCTCGACGTGGTGCTTCGCCGCACGATTGATCTTATCGACTACCTTGAGCAGTACCGTCGCGAGCATAACCTGCCCGAGGTTGCCTATGAGGTCGGTACCGAGGAGACCAATGGCGGCTTGACCTCTACCGATAAGTACGAGGAGTTCATTTCTCAGCTGCAGCCCGAGCTCGAGAAGCGCGGCTGCCCCATGCCCACCTTTATCGTCGGCCAGACCGGTACGCTCACCCGTTGGACCGAGCAGGTCGGCCATTACAACTTCAAGAATGCCCGCGAGCTCGCCGACATGGCTAAGCGCTACGGCGTGGGCCTGAAGGAGCACAACGCCGACTATCTGGACGACGCGACGCTGCTCGAGCACATCCCGGCACACGTGACCGCCTCCAACGTTGCTCCGCAGTATGGCACCGAGGAGACCCGCGCCTACCTCAAGCTCTGCGCCACCGAGCAGATCCTGGTCGACAACGGTCTGTGCGATGACCCCTCCGACCTGTATCACACCCTGCTGGTCAAGGCTATCAAGACCGAGCGCTGGCGCAAGTGGATGACTGGCGACGACGTCAACCTGCAGGTCGACGACATTCTTGCCGACGATGAGCTCAGCCTGAAGATCCTGGATGTCTCCGGTCACTATGCGTTCAACGATCCCGAGGTCAAGGAGCAGGTCGAGAAGCTCTACCGCAACCTCGCCGCTCAGGACATCGACGGCAAGCGCTTTGTCATCGAGCACATCAAGCGCCCGATCAAGCAGTACGTCGTCGGTCTTAACCTCAAGGGCGTCACGACCCGCATCGAGGCCGCTCTTGCCGAGTAAGTAGCTTTTCCTACGCGACGCCGGGCCTGGGGCATGTCCCAGCCGCAGGCCCGGCACATAGGACAAAGGGACATCCCCTTTGTCCTATTTTTTGAGTTTTGGATTCCTTCGAAGGAGTTTGCACCATGAAGTTCTTTATCGATACCGCCAATCTGGACGAGATCGCCGAGGCCAAGAGCTGGGGCTGCCTGGCCGGTGTTACCACCAACCCGTCCCTGTACGCCAAGACCGGCGGCAAGCTTGCCGACTTTGAGCCGCATATGCTCAAGATTGCCGAGCTCTGCGAGGGCCTGCCCGTTTCCGCCGAGTCTACCGCTACCACTGCCGAGGGTATGATCGAGGAGGGCAAGCGCCTTGCCGCCCTCGCCCCCAACATCGTGGTCAAGCTTCCCGTGTGCGAGGCCGGCCTTGCCGCCTGCCGTGCGCTGGCCGATGCTGGCGTGCGCGTCAACATGACGCTCGTCTTCTCGCCGACGCAGGCCCTTATGGCCGCCAATGCCGGTGCTCGCTACATCAGCCCGTTTGTCGGTCGTTTCGATGACATCGCCGAGGACGGTATCTCGCAGCTCGACAACGTCGTGACCTGCATTAAGAACTACGACTGGACGGGCAAGAACGTCGACGACACCGTCGAGATCATCACCGCCTCGGTTCGTACGCCCAACCACGTGACCCAGGCCGCGCTACTCGGTGCCGATATTGCGACCGTGCCCATGGCCGCTCTCAAGAAGTGCCTGCATCATCCGCTGACCGACCAGGGCCTCGCCTCTTTTGAGGCTGACTGGCAGAAGGTCGTCGCTCAGGCTTAACGAGTGGATTGCCCCGGCATCGCGTCATCCGGTGCCGGGGTTGTTCTCAAGAGAGGAATTCGTATGACCAACCAGGAGCTGGCGAAGGTCGCCAATGAGGTCAGGAAGGGTGTCGTGACTGCGGTTCACGCGGCCAAGTCGGGACACCCGGGTGGATCGCTCGGTGCTGCCGACATCATGGCGTATCTGTACTTTGAGGAAATGAATATCGATCCTGCCGACCCTCACAAGGCCGATCGCGATCGCTTTGTGCTCTCCAAGGGTCACGCGGCGCCGGGCCTGTATTCGGTGTTGGCAAATCGCGGCTATTTTCCCGTCGAAGAGCTCGAGACGCTGCGTCATATTGGCAGCCGACTGCAGGGCCATCCCAACATGAACGACGCCCCTGGCATCGATATGTCCACCGGATCGCTCGGTCAGGGCATCTCCGCCGCGGTTGGAATGGCACTCGCCGCAAAGCACTGGGGTGACAGCTACCGCGTCTACACGTTGCTGGGCGACGGCGAGTGCGAGGAGGGCCAGGTGTGGGAGGCGGCCATGTTTGCCGGCAACCATGCGCTCGACAATCTTGTTGCCGTCGTCGACCACAACGGCTTGCAGATTGACGGCACAATCGATGAAGTTAACTCGGCCATGCCGCTCGCTGACAAGTTCCGCGCCTTTAAGTGGCATGTGATCGAGCTCGCCGACGGTAACGACATGGCGCAGATTGCCGCCGCCTTTGCCGAGGCCCGCAAAGTGAGCGACTCGCCCGTGGCCATTATCGCCGAGACGGTGAAGGGCAAGGGCGTCTCCTTTATGGAAAACCAGGTGGGCTGGCACGGCAAGGCACCCAACGATGAACAGTTTGAGCAGGCCATGGCCGAGCTCGCAGCGGCAGGGGAGGAGCTCTAATGGCAGACGTCAAGAAAGTCGCCACGCGCGTTAGCTATGGCGAGGCACTTGTCGAGCTGGGCAATGAGCGCGATGACTTTGTGGTTCTCGATGCCGACCTGGCCGCCGCCACGCAGACCGGTAAGTTTAAGGCTGCGCACCCTGAGCGCTTCTACGACGCCGGCATTGCCGAGAGCAACCTGATGGGGCTCGCCGCCGGCATCGCGACCACGGGCCACGTCGCCTTTGCGAGCACCTTTGCGATGTTTGCCGCCGGTCGCGCGTACGAACAAGCGCGTAATTCCATTGGCTATCCGCACCTCAACGTCAAAATCGGTGCCACGCATGCGGGTATCTCGGTCGGTGAAGACGGCGCCACGCACCAGTGCTGCGAGGATATCGCACTCATGCGCACGATCCCGGGTATGACGGTAATCGTTCCCGCCGATGACATCGAGGCTCGCGCTTGCGTGCGCGCCGCCTATGAGTTTGAGGGACCGGTCTACATGCGCTTCGGACGCCTGGCAACGCCGGTCATTAACGATCACGAGGACTATGAGTTCAAGATTGGTCGCGGCGTGGTCGTGCGCGAGGGGTCCGATGTGACCATCATCGCTTGTGGCCTTATGGTCGCCGAGGCGCTTGAGGCTGCCGAGGCGCTCGCTGCCGATGGTATCGATGCCGAGGTCATCAATATGCACACGATCAAGCCGCTTGATGAGCGCCTGGTGGTTGCCAGCGCCAAGAAGACCGGTCGCGTGGTCACCGCCGAGGAGCATTCGATTATCGGTGGTCTTGGCGAGGCCGTGGCCTCGGTGCTCGCAGAGCAGCATCCGGTGCCGATGCGTCGCGTCGGCGTGCGCGATGTGTATGGCGAGTCCGGCCCTGCGGTCGATTTGCTGCACAAGTACGGTTTGGACGCCGACGGCATCGAAGCTGCGGTCAGGTCCGTGTTGTAAGGAAGGTTTCCATGGGATTTGTATCTGCCAACCAAGTGACAATCGGGTATACCGCCGCCTCGCGCGAGGACGCCCTACATTATTTGTCCGAGCAGGCCATCGAGCTCGGCTTTGCCGATGACGCATCTGCCGTAGAGGCCGCCTTCATTGCTCGCGAGAACGAGGCCGAGACCGGCCTTGTCGCCGGTTTTGCCGTTCCGCATGCCAAAAGCGACGCGATCCACACGCCGGGCGTTGCCGTGCTTAAACTGACCGAGCCCGTTGAATGGCCGAGCTTCGATGGGGTGCCCGTCGATGTTGCGCTCGCGCTGTACGTGCCCGCCGGCGAGGCCGGAACTACGCACCTGCGTCTGCTCTCCAAGGCTGCCGTGATGCTGATGGACGCCGGCTTCCGTGACAAGGTGCGCGCGAGCACCGATCCCGTTGAGATTGCGGAGCTCATCAATAGCGGACTCGAAGACTAGAACGGTCATCCCGTTCAATCAATTGATCCTTCTCCAAGGAAAAGGGCCGCGACGCCGTATGGGTGTCACGGCCCTATTTGCGTTTCCCCAGATAAAACCTGCCAAAATAAACCTGTCGCTTTTTGGCAGGCTAATCGTGAGTTATTTCACCGCAACTTAGGGCACGGTTAGGAAGTGTGCACCTTAAAGAGTGGAGCCCTTGATTAGAGAGATTGCGCTCGTCTCTCTAAATGTCTCTCTAAAGAGAAAGCTAGTTAAAGAGATAACATTGGGCAATCTAACAGTGAATTCGATACATCTCTCTAAATGTCTCTCTAAAACAAGGCGCTTATCTCTCTAAAGTTAGAGAGATATACGAAACGTTAGAGAGATAAATCTATTGTTTTAGAGAGACGGAATGCCAAAATTCGTCCGTCCGCTACCATCTGCCAAAAATGGAGGATAAAGGGCTCATCGAAGTAATGGGTTCGTCGACGAGCCGCAACCGCCGCTATCGGAAGAAGTAGATGCAGGCGAGTCGCCCCTCTTGTGTCTCTCGAAGTGAGATGGGTGCTAGGGGGGGCGACTGCCTCGCGATATTTCCCCAGATAAAACCTGCCAAAATAAACCTGTCCCTTATTGGCAGGTCAGTTAACGCAGTGCAGGTTGAGCATATGCGAGCGAGCGGGCTCCGGGTGCGGTAAGGTGACGTGAAACAAGCGGGCGCTGACCTTTTGGTCGCGCCCGTGAAGTTGAACGTCAGATTGCCGTGCCCGGGGCCCGCGCAGCGCCGAGCAGTTACGCCGTTTGTAAAACGGCGTAACCTAAAGATTCATGTTGCCGTGGATGTAGGGGGTGACCTCGGGGGAGATATGGTCGCAGCCCAGTTCGCGCAGCGCGGACTCGATAACGGCGGGCAGCGGGGTTTTGCCCTCGGCATCGACGGCGTTGCCGCCGAGGGCAGCAATCTTGGCGACATCTGCGGGTGCGGCCTCGATATGCATGCAGCCGCCGATCAAGCGCGCGCGTACCTGTGCCAGATCAAGATCGTGCAGGTAATCCTCGCAGGCGCGGATTAAATCGACCTTCTCGCGCGTAAGCTCCTCGCCCGTGGGGACGCGCGTGGCAAGACATGCTCCCGCCGGCAGGTTCCAAACGGGATAACCCCATGCGCGCAGCAGCTCGCGCTCTTCGTCCTTGGTAAAGCCGACCTCCATAAGGGGTGAGCGTACGCCGAGCTCTTCTGCCGCACGCATGCCGGGGCGGTAGTCACCGCGATCGCTTGCATTGCTGCCATCGATGACGGTGGGAAAGCCGAGCGACTTGGCGTGGTTGACGATGGCGGTAAAGCCGGCGTGCTTGCAGTGGTAGCAGCGATTGGCATCGTTGCAGGCTACTTGGGGGAGCTGCAGCTGATCAACCGAAAGATTGAGCACGGGGAGCTTAAAATGCGGCCCCTCATTGGCCTGCCCATCAACGGACTGCTCAAACGAAGCCTGCTCGGGCGTGCCGATGAGCGGCGTGGTGAGATGGACGAGGAGGGTATTGGTAGGCATGACGCGGGCGCATACGGCGGCCAAAAAGCTGCTGTCAACGCCGCCGGAAAACCCGATAGCCACGCGCCCGTATGCCAAAAGCAGCTGTTCGAGCGCCGATAGCTTGTCTTGAAGCTCCTCTGCGGGTGCCGTGGTGTCTAAAATCATGAAACGATCCTTATCGTTGAGTACTCGATCGAAAACTATAATCCTAATGCGTTACTTGCCATAAGACTTCTATCTGTGTAACGAAAGTGCAATATGGCATATACGTTATATACAAGTTGCCAAATGCGGTAGAGTTGCAGCAACGCGACAGCGAGAGTCGATGGGGGACCGATATGATCAAGGCTGTTATTTTTGACATGGATGGAACGCTGGTCGATACCGAGCGTTTGGGGATTAAGGCCTGGAAGGCAGGCGCCGCTGAGCTGGGGCTCGCGATTGATGAAGCGCTGATCCATCAGTTTATCGGCCGCACGCTGCCCGATGTTATGGACATCCTTGATAAGCATTATGGCAGCCACGAAACCACCGAGGCGATCTATCGTCGCCACAAGGAGATTCGCGACGAGATGGTCAAGACCGAACTGGAACTTAAGGCCGGTGCCGCCGAGTGCCTAGACGAGCTGCTGGCTGCGGGCTATCACGTGGGTCTAGCGACGTCGTCGCGCCTCGTTACGGCCGAGCGCAACCTTAAGATGGTCGGTCTTTTTGACAAGTTTGAAACGGTAACGTGTGGCGAGGACGTCGTGCACGGCAAGCCCGACCCCGAGATGTATCTGCTCGCCTGCGAGCGCGCGGGCTTTGCTCCCGAGGAATGTGCCGTGGTCGAGGATTCGCGCAACGGCTGCGTCTCGGGCATCACGGCCGGATGCCATGTCTTCGCCGTCCCCGATATCGTGCCGCTGCCGCAGGACGTGGTGGATGGCTGCGAGGCCGTGCTCGATACGCTGTTCGATCTGGCGGCGGCGGTCAAGGCCGTGCGCTAGACAATTGCGGTGTTGAAACGAGCAATTGCCCACGTTTGCGCTCAAGCAAAAGGGGTCCGGCAATGGTCGGGCCCCTTTTGCTTGAGCGGCGACTTAGCATACTTGCGGGCGTGCTATAGATACGCACCGAGGTTGATGGCCGTGGCGTCGGTCTGGCTGCTTGCCTGGGTGCTGGCGCGTTCCAGCAGGAACGGCCGCACGAGTTCTTGGCGGTTGATGTCCTCGATGGCCGTGACCGCGGTGACGGTGCGCGCGGCAGAGCTGACGTGGATATGCTTGGTCTTTGTCGGGACCTTGTTCTCGATTTGCTCCATGAGCAATTGAACGCCCTTGCGGCCAATCTCGTAGCCCGGGGGCGCTACCGTAGTGAGCGGGACCGATCCGCTCCAAGCGAGTGGGTTGCCATCGCAACCTGCTACGCGTACTTGCCCGGGGACGGCGATGCCTTTGTCGACCAGCGCCGAGATGACGCCCGAGGCCAGCACGTCGGTCAGACCGACGACAAAATCGGGGCGTTCGTCGGCGGGGCGCGCGGCGATTTGGGCGCCGATGCCGTAGCCGTCGGCGGCGGTATTCCATTCGCCGGCGTCGATGACTTCGATCTTGATATCGGGGTGCAGGGCGAGCGCCTTATGAATGCCAAGGACGCGCAGGGTGAGTTGCATAAATGCTGCTCTACCCACAACGGTGATATGGCGTGCGCCGCGGGCGATGGCAAGTTCGGCAATGATGCGACCCTGGGCCTCGTTGTCGGCCGCTACGTAGTAGCCGGGCTCGGAGCAATGGATGTCCAGATGGACGATCGGCACGGGCATTTTAGTCATGGCCGGATGCCAGTCGGGGGACGCCATGGGCTGAACCATGACGCCGGACATCTGCGTGCCCATAAAATAGCGCAGGTAATGGTCCTCGAGAATGTCGTCGTTATCGGCGTTGGCGATGAGCAAGTCGTAGCCGTGCTTGCGGGCCTCGTTGTGGGCGCCGCTGGCGATTTGGAGCGAAAAGCCGTGATCGAGACGGGGGAGCACCAGGCCAAAGGACTTGGTGGCGCCGCCCGCGAGCTGACGGGCGCTTTGGTTGGGCAGGTAGCCAAGGCGATTGATGGTCTCGTTGATGAGCTTGAGGGTCTCGGGGCGCAGCTTTTCGGGGTGGTTGAGCGCGTTGGAAACCGTGCCCAGCGAAACCCCGGCCTCGCGCGCGACGTCGCTGATTTTTACCTTTGCCATAGCGGCCCCTTTGATGCGTTTCAAGTACAAGCCAGATTGTAGCATCCTAAACCTACCAAAAAGGGACAGGTTTATTTTGGCAGGTTTATCTGGGGAAACGCCGTTGCCAGCGCGACCACCACGAAGGGGGCAGGTACCTTTGTGGTGGTTTGGACCGGCTGGACGTGTGTGCATCGGGTGGTATCTAAGTTGAGATACCACTTCTGGTATATCAGCTTGCGTTTGCGTGAGTACAATACTCGAACGTTATGCGTCTCAGCGCCCCCTGTGCGTGGACGTTTTGCAGTCAAGCGGACGAAGGGATTTATCCTATGTGCGGAATTGTCGGCTACACCGGCTCTGATATTGCAAAGAACATCCTGGTCACGGGCCTCAAGCGTATGGAGTATCGCGGCTATGACTCCTCGGGCGTCGCGCTCGAGGTGGGCGAGGGCGCCGCGGCTCACCTCGACGTCATTCGCCGCGTGGGCAAGGTTGCGGGCCTGGAGAGCGAGCTTTCCAATATCGACAGCGACGCTACCTGCGGTATCGGCCACACCCGTTGGGCCACCCACGGCAAGCCCTCCGTCGTTAACGCTCACCCCCACACCAGCTGCGACGGTCGTATCGCCATCGTCCACAACGGCATCATCGAGAACTTCGCCGAGCTGCGCGAAGAGTTGGAGGGTCGCGGCCACCACTTTAAGAGCGAGACCGATACCGAGGTCTTCGCGCATCTGATCGAAGAGGCCTATGCCGAGACGCACGACCTGATGGCCTCCGTGCGCGAGGCTTGCACCCACGTGGTCGGTGCCTATGGTCTGGCCGCCGTGTGCGCTGACGAGCCCGGCGTGATCGCCGTGGCCCGCAAGGATTCCCCGATCGTAGTCGGTGTGGGCGAAACCGGCTCCTATGTTGCTTCCGATGTCATCGCGCTCATCGACGCCACCCGCGATGTCGTGGTGCTCGAGGACGGTCAGTTTGCCAAGCTCACGCCCGCAGGCGTCGAGTACACCGACGAGGCCGGCAACGTTATCGAGCCCAAGGTCACCCACATCGACTGGGACCTGGACATGGCAGAAAAGGGCGGTTATCCCGACTTTATGCTCAAGGAGATTCACGAGCAGCCGCGCGTCGTGCGCGACACGCTGGTTGGTCGTATGACGCCGGCCGGCGAGCTCGACATCGACGAGCTGGGCCTTTCGCTCGAGGAGCTCAACGACATCGACCGCGTCTACGTGATCGCTTGCGGCACCAGCTATCACGCTGGCCTCATTGCCAAGAATCTCATTGAGGGCTGGGCTCGCATCCCCACCGAGGTGGAGGCGGCCAGCGAGTTCCGTTATCGCAACCCCATCATTACGCCGACGACGCTTGTCGTTGCCGTGTCCCAGTCGGGCGAGACGGCCGATACCCTTGCCGCCATTCGCGACGCGCGCATCAAGGGTGCCAAGGTCTTCGGCATCACCAACGTGGTGGGCAGCCCCGTGGCGCGTGAGAGCGACGGCGTCATCTACACCAAGGCCAACAAGGAGATCGCGGTCGCCTCGACCAAGAGCTTCATCGGCCAGGTCGTGAGCCTTACACTTTTGGCCCTGCTGCTGGCGCAGGTCAAGTACCGCTTGACCACCAAGCAGGCGCGCATGCTGTTCCGCGAGCTTTCCGATACGGCCGAGCAGATCCAGTGGATTTTGGATACCCAAACCGAGTCCGTTCATGAGGCTGCCCTGCTGTGCAAGGACGCGCAGTCGGCGCTGTTCGTGGGCCGTGGCATGGGTGCCGCTATTTCCTACGAGGGCGCGCTCAAGCTCAAGGAGGTCAGCTACCTGCACGCCGAGGCATATGCCGCCGGTGAGATGAAGCATGGCCCCATTGCCCTGATCGACCCGGGCTTCCCTGTCATCGCCGTGGCCACCAAGAGTGCCACCTACGACAAGACCGTGTCGAACCTCATGGAGTGCAAGGCGCGCGGCGCCAAGGTCATCGTCGTTGCCACCGAGGGCGACGAGGAGATCAACAAGATCGCCGACTGCATCATCCGCGTGCCGGCAGTCCGCGACGTGTTCAGCCCCATTACGGCGAGCGTTCCACTGCAGCTGCTCGCCCGCGAGGTCGCCATCCTGCGCGGCTGCGACGTCGACCAGCCCCGTAACCTGGCCAAGAGCGTCACGGTAGAGTAGTTGGTTCCGCCGTTCTAGCGACTAAGGCCCGGCTCCGCATCAAGTGAACTGCGCCCCAAATCTTGGACGCCCTAAATAGCGACTAGGCCGCAAGGGCC